>PPYE01740410.1_pt1 | contig 18059 bp, 15 predicted proteins | sample 1559881 | NCBI WGS metagenome assembly PPYE01 (sample SAMN08240022, study PRJNA423297) | Human gut metagenome, whole genome shotgun sequencing project. | reverse complement strand
TAGCCGCCGTCGTCCCAGCGGTCGCCGCCGAAGGTGGCGTCGGACTCCATGCTGCGGGGCACCGGGCGGCTGAGCCAGTCCCGGTTTTCCTCCGGGATCTCCTCCAAAAACCGGGAGGGCCGGTTGGAACTGGTGCGGCCGTAGAGCATACGCTGGCGGCAGTTGGTCATGGTGAGCTTTTCCTTGGCGCGAGTCATGGCCACATAGCAAAGCCGCCGCTCCTCCTCCAGCTCCTCCTGGTCATACTGGGCGGAGGAGCCGGGGAAGATCCCCTCCTCCATGCCCACCACATAGACAGTGGGAAATTCCAGACCCTTGGCGGAGTGGACGGTCATCATGGTGACGCAGTCGTCTCCGGCTTCCACACTGTCCAGATCCGTATAGAGGGCAATTTCATTCAAAAAGCCGGAGAGCGTGGCATCCTCCGGGTCCTGCTCCAAAAAGCCCAGAATGTTGGACTTGAGTTCCTGGACGTTTTCAATGCGGCCCCGGCTCTCCAGGTCGTTTTTCTCCTCCAGTGCCCGGACATAGCCCGTGCGCTCCAGCACCTCGTCGTAGAACTCCGGCAAGGCCAGTTCGCCGCCTGCACGGCGCAGCCCGTCGATGAGGTCGGCGAACTTCATGAGCTTGGACGCGGCGCTCTTGAGCTCCGGGAACAGGTCGGCGTTGCGGAGGATCTCGTAAAGGGATGCGCCCTGGGCCTGGGCCAGCAGGGCTACCTTGTCCACCGTGGCGGCGCCGATGCTGCGGGCGGGCACGTTGATGATCCGCCGCAGACGCAGGTCGTCCATGGGATTGTTGAGCACGCACAGATAGGCCAGCATGTCCTTGACCTCCGCCCGGTCAAAGAACTTCATGCCGCCCACTACCTTATAGGGGATGCCATTGCGCTTCATGGCGTATTCCAGCGCGTTGGACTGGGCGTTCATCCGGTAGAGCACCGCCGTGTCACGGAACTTACGGCCCCGGTTGACGCCCATGAGGATGTCTCCGGCCACAAAGTTGGCCTCGTCTCCCTCGTTGAAATTGGTTTTGACAGTGACCTTCTCGCCGCTGCCGTTGTCCGTCCAGAGGGTCTTTCCCTTGCGGCCCTCATTGTTCCGGATGACGGCGTTGGCCGCGTCCAGAATGTTCTGGGTGGAGCGGTAGTTCTGCTCCAGCCGGATGGTGCGGGCAGCGGGATAGTGCTTTTCAAAGTTCAGGATGTTTTCGATGTTGGCGCCCCGGAAGCGGTAGATGGACTGGTCGTCATCGCCCACCACGCACAGATTCTCCCGCCCCCCGGCCAGAAGTCCGGTCAGCAGGTACTGGAGGTGGTTGGTGTCCTGGTACTCGTCCACCAGCACGTAGCGGAACTTGTTTTGATAATAGGCCAGCACCTCCGGCTCCTGGCGCAGCAGCGTCACCGTATGGAAGATGATGTCGTCAAAGTCCAGGGCGTTGGCGGTGCGCAGCTTTTTCTCGTAGGATTCGTAGATCTTGGCAATGCGGCTCATCTTCCAATCGTTTTCCCCGCTGTGGGCTTTGGAAAATGCTTCGGGGCCCTGATAGGCGTCCTTGGCGGCAGAGATGACGGAGAGCACGCTGCGGGGGTTGAAGGCCTTTTCGTCCAGATTCAGCTCTTTCAGAATGTCCTTGATGACCCGCTTGGAATCATCCGTATCGTAGATGGTAAAGTCCTTGTCAAAGCCGATGCGGTCGATGTCCCGGCGCAGGATGCGCACACAGGCGGAGTGGAACGTGGAGGCCCACACGTCGTTGGCCGGTGGGCCCAGCCGGGCGGCCAGACGGTCTTTCAGCTCTCCCGCCGCCTTATTGGTAAAGGTGATGGCGATGATCTCCCAGGGACGGGGCACATCCACGGCGCAAAGGCGCACGGCACGCCGCCGCTCCTCCTCGTCCGGCTGGTCCGGATAGGACTCCAGGAACGCAAGGTCCTCCTCCGTGGCCCAGGGGGGCACTTCATCGCAATCACTGCCCCGGCCATAGGTCAAAAGATTGTATACCCGCTGGATCAGCACGGTGGTCTTGCCGCTTCCGGCGCCGGCCAGCAGCAAAAGGGGCCCCTCGGTGGTCATGGCCGCCTGGCGCTGCATGGGGTTGAGCCGGGAAAAGTCCCGGGCGATGACGGCCCGCCGGGCCGTGATGTAGCGCTGCTCAAAATCAGTCATATGTTCACCAGATTTCTAAAGTCTCGAGGCCTATTTTACGGCAAAACCGCCGCTGGGTCAACCGGGAAAGCGGGCGTTTCCGTTTTGTAACGAATTTGTGGTTGACAAGTGTCTACCATTTTGATACAGTCAAATCAGAAAAGGTAGACATTCGTATACCAAACAGGAGGTGAACGAGATGCAGGTCAATTTGTCCGACAGTGAGTGGAAGCTGATGAACCGGCTTTGGGACGAGTCCCCCCGCACCATTATGGAGCTGACCGCTGCGCTGCACCAGGAGACCGGGTGGAGCAAGAACACGGTCATCACCATGCTCTCCCGGCTGGAGACCAAGGGCGCCGTCCGCTATGAGGAGGGCGGCCGGGCCAAGCGGTATTTCCCCGCTGTTGCCCGGGAGGACGCGGCCCTGGCGGAGACGGAGAGCTTCCTCTCTAAGGTCTACGGCGGGAGCCTGGGACTGATGGTCAGCAGCCTGGTGGACAGCCGCTCTTTGACAGAGGCGGACATTGCGGAGCTGACGGCCATTTTGGAGCGCGCGGGAGGTGAGCAGTCATGAAAGAGCTTTTGATCACATCCTCGGTTTTGATCCTGGTTCTGCTGGCATTGCGGTGGGCGTTCCGCAGCCGCATCACCCGCCGGGCCCAGTACGCCCTGTGGGCGCTGGTCCTGGTGCGGCTGCTGGTGCCCTTTTCCCTGCCGGGGGCGGACTTCTCCGTGCTGACGGCGGCGCAGCCCGTGGAGCGGCAGCTGGCCGACCGGGCGGAGGCTGTGGGTGACCGGACGGTATTTACCTGGACAACGGGGGAAACGGACACGGCACCCGCCGAGGTCCCGGTGCAGCAGATGGAGACGGACGCCCCCGCCGGCGAGACCGGGCCGGCGGTGCAGACGCCCGACACGGAGCGCTATGCCTATCCGGTCATGGAACAGCAGACATTGACCCTGGGAGCCCTGCTGCCGTACATCTGGTACGCCGGCATGGCGGTGACGGGCCTCTGGTTCCTTGTTTGCAACCTTCGGTTCTGGCAAAAATTGTGTAAAGGAAGAACGCCTTACATAGTGGACGGATGCAAATATCCCGTCTATCTGGTGGAGGCGGGACTCCCCTCTCCCTGCCTCTTCGGCCTGGTCCGTCCGGCCATCTATCTTACCCCGGAGGCGGTCTCCTCGCCGGAGCGGACACGGCATGTGATCGCCCACGAGAGCGCCCATGCCCGCCATGGAGATCCTCTGTGGTCGCTGCTGCGGTGCGTGTGCCTGAGCATTTATTGGTTCGATCCGCTGGTGTGGATCGCGGCGGCCGTGTCCAAGACAGACTGTGAGCTGGCCTGCGACGAATCTGCCATGGCGTCTCTGGGCCAGGCGGAGCGCATCGCCTACGGAAGGACACTGCTGGCCCTCATCCCTGTGCGCCGGGGGCCGTCCAATCCACTGCTGACCGCCACCACCATGACGGCGGACAAGCGGCACCTGAAAGAGCGAATCGTGCGCATTGCGGAAAACCGGCAGACCCGCACTGTGGCCCTGTTTGCGGTCCTGGCCCTGGCAGCGGCCGTGTGCGCCGTCACCTTCACCGGCGCGGCTTCTGAGAAAAACCGTCCCCTTACCGGCGACGAGCTGGCTTATTTCAATGAGGAGTTTTTCAACAGCGATGCAGAGGGCATGCACATCCACAACCAGTTCTTGACCTCCCTCTATGAACGACCGGAGGACATCGACCTTTATGAGCTGTTCTACTGCGGCACCGGCATTTCCGAGACCATGACGGAGGTGGAACGGGTGCTGGTGGGCAACTTTGACCCGGACGGGTCCCTGATCTGTCCCACGGATAAGCTCTCCCTGGATGCCATCGACACCGTGCTGCTGGAAAACACCGGGCTGACGCTGGATAAGACCAGCAAGACCGGTATGGAGTACTTCCAATACCTTCCTCAGTACGAGTCCTATTACCATACCCACGGGGACACCAACTACCTTCACAGTGTCCGCATCACCGCCGGAGAGCGGCAGGGGGACACCATCCGGCTGTACTACCCGGATAATTTCTCCCGCTATCCGGACTATGACTGGCTGTGCGTGACGCTGGCGGTGCAGGAGGACGGAAGCCTTTGGTTCGTCTCCAATCTGCCCTCCGAAAAGCCCGCCATCGCCACCGTCTACCCGGAGGGCGATCCGGCGCTGACCCTCTCTCTGGAGGACGCGGTGCCCTGCGTGCCGGTACCGGTGACCGTAACGCGCCGGCAGGACGACTGCGCCGACCGGGGCTATGGCATCCGCATCACCACGCAGGGCGGCGCGGAATATAGCTTCCGGCCCTACCGCTCCACGGACGGGAATGTGTATGCCGCCGTCATCTACGACAGCGTCGTGGGACGGGACGGCATGATGGTTTGGGATGCGGGGAGCTTTTTCACCTATCCGGAGGGCTGTGAGCTGGACCGTCTGACCATAGACAGCTTCTCCCTCTTCGGCTACACCGGTGTGGTAGTCTCCTATGAGGACTACGTCACCGGCAGCGCTGAGACCGGCGGGTATAAGGGTACCCACTACGACTACTACGCCGTGTCCGATGGCGGTACCATCACCTTCCTGTTCCGAGCCTATGGCGTGGAGGTACCCCAGGCTATGGATCTGGATGGCGACGGAACCAACGAACTGACCGCTGCCACCGGCGTCACTGCGCAGCTGCTTTTCCAGCGGGACGGGACGGTCTATGAGGCGGACATCGCCGCGCTGCTGGAGACGGCCTGGCCGGAGGCGGAGTACCTGGAATTCAACTGGTGGGACTTCAGTCATCGGTGCCTGGAACTGTGGGGAAGTGTCCCCTTTACAGGGCATGAGGATGCCGATGCTACCGGCACTGCCTGGCGTCAGGTGTATTTCGACGGGGAAAATCTGCTGGTCTACAAGGACAGCACCACCTATACCGACCATGTGGCGGACGGTGTCGACGTACCGGACGAGGTGCTGGATGCCGCCCGGGACAAGGTGTACGCCTATATGGAGCAGTTCCAGGGCATGGCCTGGAACGAGGACTACACGGCCATCGACGCTTCCCCGGAGTGGGACGACTGGCGCATCACCTCGCTGGAGCTGGTGGACGAGGCCCCTGCCTATCCGGAGTTGGGGATCAAGGTCTATGGGCTGGGGTTTGAGCTCCACACCCCCATTCCGGAGCGGGTCATGACCGCCGGCGGCACCTATATCGACGAGGACGGCTGGGTAGGCGGCATGTATGTGGAGTCCCCCTACCTGGTGTTCCACACCTTGACCAGCAGCGGTCCCACTTTGCTGGAAAACGACATTCCCTCGGATGTGGGGAACACCAGCGACAGCCCCGTATTTGCCGCCTGCCTCGCGCAGACGATCCTGGAAAACGGCCTGCTGACGCCCTCTCAGATCCGGGACGTGGATCTATATTATCTCTTCTACAACAATCAGACCCGATTCCTCAATCTGATGGGCACCTATGACGCCCAGGAGCAGGACCACGCCATGCAGGCGCTGGCGGCCTGCGCCGCCGCCATGGCGGGACAGGAGGACGGAGATCTGCTGGAACGAGGCTTGCAGAATCTCGCGTGGAACTCCACCGCTCTGACGGCGGAGGGCCGAGGGGCCTATGAGCGGCTTTTGAGCGAGGTGGAGCGGCGCGCCGCAGTGGATGCGGCCGCGGCACAGGCCGCCGTCCAGAGCGACTACTCCCCCGCCGACGTGGCCTTTTTCGGCCAGCCACTGACCCTGGACCAGGACCCCATGACCTATGACGAGCGGCTTGCCTGGTGCCAGGGCGGCTGGCAGGGGACGGAGGAATCCGTTGCTTTCCGGCCGGAGGCGTACGTGGAGGGAAATGGATGCATCGCCTACTGGGGCAATATGGTGGGCGTCTCCCCCATGGGACAGGCATACAAGCAATTGTTCCTGCGCTTTGCGGACGGCACGGAGGCTTCCCTTCCCTTGCCCCAGGCCCAGGAGGCGGCAACTGCGCCGCCGGATACCATGCTCTTTTTGGACGATGCCCTGGTCTATATCGTCTCCTTTGATGACCAGCTTCTCTCTCAGGATGGTCAAACACTGCTGCATCTGACAGGCAGCTACCGCTACACGGTGGATCTGACCGACAAGACCGTTTCTCTGGTGGTCGTCCAGTAAAAAAAGAAAGTCTCTGTCCGAGATAAGTATTGGTGAACAAAAAATATACATTTTCACAGATAATTATGCATAAACAGAATTGTTGCTGACATAAAAAACTATATTCCCTTACAAAAACAATTTTGTGGGGGTACTTTATGTCTGATTTTAATTCAACTTATAATGATATTCAAAAGCAAATCTCTTTTGCCAACTTGACTGACCAGCAAATCCAAGAGTTAATCACCGCTCTGCAAATAAAGCGGAGTGCCAAATCCAAACTGACAAAGGAAGAAAAGGTATTCTATCAATGTTGCAGAGAACGGAGAAGTTATGCCCAAAACCAAGACTTGAATACTGTTGTCTGCCCTATTTGTGGTTCTGTCAAGGTTATCAAGAACGGAACAAGAAATGGCAGACAGAGATATTTCTGCAAGGATTGTCAAAAGACATTTGGAGATACCAACGGCACAGTTGCCTTTCGCTCCAAAATGTCTATTGGCAAATGGATTGAGTTTATCAAGTTGACCTTACAAGGTGAGAGTTGCCGTACCATAGCCAAAAATCTCCGTATCAACAAACAGACAGTATTACACAACAGATATAGGATATGTGCTGTTCTCCATCAGCTTGTCAGCAATCAGGACGATTTCAGAAGTTTGGCAGAGAGTGACGAGTATTACTATCCCTTGTCTTTCAAGGATATAAAAGACCCTATGTTCTTCTTGGGTACACTTGGCAGAATGCCATACACCCATAGAAAGTTAGATAAGAAACTTGAATATGTTGAGAAACAAGGATTTGATACTGAGTTCTTGCATTCCCTCCACAAAAATGCAAAGTTGGATAGAAACGAGTTGCTGAACTTTGTTGAAGAAGATGATTTGCAGTCACAAGAGAAGTTCTCTAATGCCCTAAACCGTATGGATACAGAAAAAGTCATTCAAGTCCTAAAAACTCTGAACGAACAGCAGAAGAAAAAGAGAGGTATCAGCAATCAGCAAGTATGCTGTCTGTCTTGTGTGGACAGGGATAAAAACCACTTTTTGCAGACTGTTTGTGTCGGCAGAATACAGCCAACTCATATCGAACAAGCCCTTGTCCCCCACTTCTCAAAAGATACTGTTTTGGTTGCAGATAGCCACAGAGCATATAAGACGGTAGCCAACAAGCATAAGATACCCTTAAAGCAAATCCCAAGTGGAAAACATACAAGCGGTGGGTACAGTCTCGGTCATATCAACGGCTACCACCACAACATTAGTGATTTTATGTATCTGTATCACGGTGTAAGTTCAAAGTTCCTCGACTACTATTTGGCTCTGTTCTATTGGATTGAAAAGAACAAGGACAAATCCTATCTTGACCAAGCCTATGATATTATCACTCTGTTATCCAATCAGACTAAGAAAATACCGCTTGCCAAGTTTAAGGACAAGCCGATATCCTTTGACTTGAAAGGGCTTTTAGGCTAAAAAAAGTTTAAATTTCGTTTTTGGAATGAGACAAATAGACCGAAGTATGCTATAATATAGCCATAGTTCGGAACTTTTTGCTGTTCTTTTCGTCTATATAGACAAGGAACAGTTAGACAAACTTGTATTTGACAAAGGAGTGTGTTTGTATGAAAAAGAAAACTGTATCCATAGTGTTGTTTTTGATTGCCTTTATTGCAACTTATTTGATTATTTGCTTTGCAATCCCTGGCATGAGAATTAAGTTAGAAGCAGAACCGATAGAAATATTCTTTAAGAGTATCACCCATATGGTGTTTTTCAAAACGATGATATCTCTTGTCGTTGCAATTATATTTGGTGCAATTCCCTTGTTCTTTGGAAAGAAGAAGTAAGCCAATTCCAATTAGTTGAACTGAATAGTATATCCCATAGGAGGAGCAAGGTCGATACACCTTGCTCCTTTTCATTGGGCATTCAAAAAAATGAATAAAAAGGTCAGTTATGCATACCAATACTTATCTCGGACAGAGACAAAAGAAAAACGCCCCGGAGCACTGTGCTCCGGGGCGTTTTCTTATTGGCCGATAAAGACCAGACTCTTTTCCGTGATGAAATTGGGAATGCTGAAGAGCACGCAGATCTCATCGATGCCGTTTTCCGCGGCGTACTGGGCCGGGGACATGCGGTAATAGCGGGTATCGATCAGGTGCACCTCCTCGAAGCTCTGGGCCAGGAACGGCGCCAGAGAGTCTGAGTAGGAGTCCCGGATCAAAAGAAGCTTGCCCTTCCCTGCCGCCGCCTCGTTGCGGATGACGCAGAGGGGCTGATTGCCGCCCAGGAAAGCGGAGTACTTGTCCTTCTTTTCAAGATAGCTCAGGTCATACAACGTGCCGCTCTGAGGCTCTCCGGTGCGCCAGGAGGTGATGGAAAGGCCATCCTCCTGCACCCAGAATTCGATGGTGTCCGGCGTGAGCCAGTGGATGCCGGACTGGGAATAGAGCGTTCCGTTGAAGTCTGCGCTGGCTGTCTCCGGCGTGAAAGCGGACATGGGCAGCGTGTCCTCCTCCCTGCCCAGCGCTTCCATCAATGCGGCGTAGCCGTAATAGGCGCCCAGGCTGGTCCAGTGGTGGTCTGTGCGGTAGAAGATGTCCTCGTCCGCATGGGTACGCAGAGCGCTGTCAAAGTCCACCATGGGAAGCCCCAGGGATTCTGCCTGCTGCAAAAAGGCGGACTGGTCCCAACTGGGCGCTCCGGCGGGCAGGTCGTCCTTCCGGATCTCCGCCGCCGACGGGATGAGTCCCAAATATACGGGAACGTCCGTGTTTTCCGACAGCCGCTGCACATAGGAAAGATTCTTTGTATCCAGCTCTTCTTCCGGGTCCTTTACCTGGGCGATGAGGCGGTCGCCGCATAGATATACGCCGTTGAACTCGGACTTGCCGATCATCTGCTCTGCCCGGGCCTTGAGTACGGTCCACTGGTCCCGCAGGGGGAACTGGTCGGCAAAGTACTCCTCCACAGCGCTGGTGAAGCTGCCGTCCTTGAGGGACTGCCAGGAAAACGCCGGCCACTGGCTCAGCGTCCGGTTTTCCACCTCGGAGCGCTCCCGGTCCGGCAGGACCAGGGACCACACCAGCATGCCGCCTAAGAAGAGGCAGAACAGGGCCGTCAGAAAACGGCTGTATGCTTTTGTCATGGCGTCTTCCTCCTCTCAGAACCGGAAATACAAAAAGGGATTGTAGCTGCCGTCCACCAGATAAGCGGTGCACACCAGCAAAGATGCCAGCATCAAAACCGGCGTCACGATCCGCTCCGCCCGCTGAGGCAGACGCTGGAAGAACCGGCGGCCCAGCGTGGTGGAGGCCAGGATCAGCACCAGGAACGTCACGGCGTAGCTGCGCAGGGTGTAGCCGTCGGCGCTGCTCCAAAGGGGCGCGCCGCCGAAGCAGGCGGAGAGATACTGCCCGCACACGCTCAGGTCGTCCATGGCGAAAATGCCCCAGCCCACGAATACCACCACCAGGGTGTAGGCGTGCTTGATGAGTGCGGGGGTATGAGTCAGCACGCCGCGCAGCACATACTTCTCCAGAATGAGCCAGGCGGCAAAATAGAGGCCCCAGAGCACGAAGTTCCAGCTGGCTCCATGCCAGAAGCCGGTGCACAGCCACACGATCAGGATATTGCGCAGGGTCTTGGCGGTGCCGCCCCGGTTGCCGCCCAGGGGGATATACAGGTACTCCCGGAACCAGCCGGTCAGGGACATATGCCACCGACGCCAAAATTCTGTGACGGAAGCTGCCAAGTACGGGTAGTTGAAGTTCTCGTTGAACCGGAAACCGAAGATGCGGCCCAGGCCGATGGCCATATCCGAGTAGCCGGAAAAGTCAAAGTAGATCTGGAAGCCATAGGCTAAAAGACCCATCCAGCCGCCTGCCGCCGTCAGCGTACCGCTCATGCTGGCGGCCAGCTGGGCATCCCAGAGCTTGCCTACCGCATTGGCCAGCAGCACCTTTTTCGCAAGGCCCACGCAAAAGCGGCGGCAGCCCAGAGCGAAATCTTCGCTGGTATTGATGCGGTGGTCCAGCTCTTTGGCCACCGTCTTGTACTGGACGATAGGGCCGGCGATCAGCTGGGGGAACATGGTCACAAATGTGCCGAACTTGATGATACTGCGCTGCGCCGGCGCGTCCTGGCGGTAAACATCGATGGTGTAGCTCATGGTCTGGAACGTGAAAAAGGAGATGCCGATGGGCAGCGGGATCCCCAGCTGGGGCACGCTGACGCCGGGGATCAGCGAGAGATTGGCCGCCAGGAAGTCCCAGTACTTGAAAAAGCCCAGGAGCAGCAGGTTGAATACCACGGACTGCCCCACGAACCACCGGGCCTTCCGGTCGTCGTGGCGGTATTTCTCCACCAACAGGCCGTGCGTATAGTCGATAAGGATAGAGACGAACATGATGACGATGTACACCGGCTCGCCCCATCCGTAGAAAAACAGGCTCACCACCAGCAGCACCAGGTTCCGCCACGCCAGCGGGACCATAAAGTAGAGCAGCAGCGTGATGGGCAGATAGGCAAATAAAAAGGTCAGACTGCTGAATACCAAGTGATTTCCTCCCACCATACAGGAACAACGGCCGGAACTCCGACCGTTGTTCCATTCAGTTTGCAGATTTCCTTACGCAAAAAGCGCGTTGAACGCGTCCTCGATCTCAGTCTGGTGCTCGGCGGAAGCGATCATGGCGACATAGGTGCCGTTCTGGATCACCTTTGCTTTGCCCCAGGCCTCCATGGACTCGGGGTACCAGGCGCCGCCCTCGGCCTGGGCGTCGGCCCGGGACTGGAGGATCTCAGCGGCGGACGCCGCGTCCTCCTCGCTCTTGCACTGGGCGAACACCACCTCGTTGACCACGGAGCTCATCATGGGCGCCTTGACGATCAGCTGTTCGGTGGCCACATCCGCAAGACCGGGATAGTAGGACTCCAGCAGCTCGCCCTCCACGGAGGACATCAGAAGGTCGCCCTCCTGGCTGGTCTGGGGATCCTCAGACCAGTGGTATTCCCCGGCAAGGGTTTCATAGAAAGCGGAAAGATCCACCTGGGCGGAGCCCTCTTCCTTGGAGCCGCAGCCGGCCAGCAGACCGGTGAGCATGCAGGCCGCCAGGGCCATTACAAACCATTTTTTCATTTGTTGTCTCCTTTGATGTCTTGATTTTATTATCGACGCTTTATTGACGTGCTGACATGAGAAAAAGTTCCAGCCTTTTTTCCTTTACCAGAATTATCCCTCTGCTCCTTGCATTTATACAGGAAAGGCGCTATGATTTCAATAGGAATTTTTAAACCAAAAAAAGAAAGTAGGTTTTTGACATGTACAGCTTCCGCAACGATTACAGCGAAGGTGCCCATCCCAAGGTACTCCAGGCCCTGACAGATACCAACCTGGAGCAGACCTGCGGCTATGGCATGGATCACCACTGCCAGGAGGCGGCGGACCTGATCCGCAAGCTCTGCGACGCACCGGACGCCGACGTCCATTTCCTGGTGGGCGGCACCCAGACCAACCTGGTGACCATCACGGCATTCCTGGCCTCCTATGAGGCAGTGATCTCCGTCCATACCGGCCATGTGAACACCCACGAGACCGGCGCCATCGAGGCAACCGGCCACAAGGTCTGCTCCATCCGCGCCGAGGACGGCAAGCTCACCCCCGCCCTGGTGGAGGCTGTCCTCCGGGAGCACAACGGCACCGAGCACATGGTAGCCCCCAAGATGGTCTATGTCTCCGACAGCACGGAGATCGGCACCATCTACACCAAGGCGGAGCTGCAGGCTCTGCGCGCGTGCTGCGACAAGCACGGTCTGCTGCTGTTCTTGGACGGCGCCCGCCTGGCCTCTGCCCTCACCGCGCCGGGCAATGATCTGACCTTTGCGGATCTGGCCGCGCTGACGGACATGTTCTACATCGGCGGCACCAAGAACGGCGCCCTCTTCGGTGAGGCGTTGGTAGTCACCTCTCCCAACGCCCACTTCCGCTGGCACATGAAGCAGCGGGGCGCCGTGCTGGCCAAGGGCCGCCTGCTGGGCGTGCAGTTCAAGGCCATGCTGGAGGACGGACTGTATCTGGACATGGGCCGCCACGCCAATGAGATGGCCTTCCGCCTGCGGGACGGCATGGCCGCTCTGGGCTATACCTTCCCGGTTCCCTCCCCCACCAACCAGCAGTTCCCCGTGCTGCCCAACACGGTGGCCAAGCAGCTGGAAGAGATGGGCTATGCCTTCGAGGCACAGGAGGATGTGGACGACGACCACACTCTGGTCCGTTTTGTCACCAGCTGGGCTACCCCTGCCGAGGCAGTGGAACAGTTCCTCAAGGATCTGGCTTCCTGCAAATAATCGTACAGAAAAAAAGACGCGGCTGCGGCCGCGTCTTTTTTCTTGTGCTTTTTCAAGTGTTCCCCTTGACACGAACGATTGTTCGAGTTATAGTGTTTATAGAACAATAGTTCGATTGATTGGAGGGGGACTTTATGACAGGCTGGACGTTCTTTTTTGTGTTGATCGGCGTGGTGTTCATGACGGCACAGCTGTTTCGTCTGATCAATTTCATTGACCGGCCCACTGCCGGACATCACGGACGTACATGTGTTCGATAAATCGCCATGGATGTGCTGGAAAAACTCACGATCCTGACGGACGCGGCAAAGTACGATGCTGCATGTACGTCCAGCGGCGGAAACCGTACCTCGCGAAAAGGATACATCGGCAATACCTCTGCCTCAGTTGCAGGCTGCTGTCACTCCTTTTCCGCTGACGGACGGTGCATTTCTCTTTTAAAGGTGCTCATGACCAATTGCTGTGTGTTCGACTGCAAGTACTGCATCAACCGCCGCAGCAACGATACCCGCCGGGCTGCGTTCACGCCCCGGGAGCTGGCGGACCTGACCATCAACTTTTACCGCCGTAATTACATTGAGGGGCTTTTCCTCTCCTCCGGCGTACTGCGCAGCCCGGACTATACCACGGAGCTGATGATCCGGACTCTGCGGATCCTCCGGCAGGAATACCGCTTCAACGGCTATATCCACGCCAAGGCCATTCCAGGCACAGCGCCGGAGCTGGTGGAGCAGCTGGGCTTTCTGGCCGACCGCATGAGCGTCAACATCGAGCTGCCCTCTGAGACAGGGCTGCGGACGCTGGCACCGGACAAGACAAAACAGGCCATCCTCTCCCCCATGCGGCAGATCCAGCAGCGGGGAAAGCAGAGCAAGGAGGAGCTGGTCAAGTACCGGCATGCCCCCAAGTTTGCCCCTGCCGGTCAAAGTACCCAGCTGATCGTGGGCGCTACGGCGGACAATGACCTGCACATCCTGCGGCTGACCCAGGGGCTCTATGACCGGTATAAGCTCAAACGCGTGTTCTATTCTGCGTATGTGCCGGTGGTGGAGCATGCCCTGCTTCCCTCCAGGGACACCAAGCCGCCGCTGCTGCGGGAGCATCGGCTCTATCAGGCGGACTGGCTGCTGCGCTTCTACGGCTTCCGGGCAGAGGAACTGCTGGATGAAAAGAATCCGGACTTCAATCCCCTGGTGGACCCCAAGTGCAGCTGGGCTCTGGCCCATTTGGATTTTTTTCCGGTGGAGGTCAACACGGCGGATTACGAGACGCTGCTGCGGATCCCCGGCGTGGGCGTGATCTCCGCCCGCCGGATTTTGGCGGCCCGCCGGGCCCGTCGTCTGCGGCCGGAGGACCTTGGAAAAATGGGCGTGGTCATGAAGCGGGCGCAGTATTTTCTTACGGCCTCCGGAAAGCGGGCGGAGGGGCTCCGCTTCACCCAGGAGAGCCTGCTTGGAAATCTGATCGCGGCGGAAGCGCCTCAGCTGCCCCAGCCGGAGGCGGAGCAGCTCTCTTTGTTTCAACCGGCTTACTCTTGAGGATGTCCAGCTATGAATGACCTTGTTTATTATTACGACGGGAGCTTTGCGGGGTTCCTGTGCTGTATCTTTGATAGCTATGCAAATAAAGAGGTCCCCACCGCCATCTGCTGCGATGAGGACCTTATTCCCATGCTCTTTGCATCCAGAAGCGTCACGACCGACACGGGACATGCAAAACGTGTATTCAGAAAAATTGTAAAGTGTTCTGCCTTTGCATCCGATCTGCTGCAAAAAGGGTTTCTCACCTGCCTTCCCGAGCGGGAGATGTACCTCTATCGCCTGGCGGTGAAGCTGTTGGAGGAAGGGCCCGGTTTCCTGCGGAATTTTTCGGATGAGACGCTCTATCCTGTGGCCAAGGCGGTGCGCCATCTGAATTCGGAAGCGCACCTGCTCAAGGGCTTTACCCGCTTTTCCGACCTGGGCGGCGTTCTGGGCGGAGAGATCCAGCCCAAGAACCGGGTGCTTCCCCTGCTGCTTCGGCACTTTTGCGCCCGCTATCCGGATGACGCCTTTTTCCTGTATGATCGTACCCATCGCGAGGCGCTGTTCCATGCCGGCGGCAAGGCGGTGATCCGGCCGCTGGAGCAGTTTCAAATGGCACCGCCGGATGAACAGGAGGCCCATTATCGCCTGCTTTGGAAGCGGTTTTACGATACTGTCGCCATTCGGGAGCGCTACAACCCCACCTGCCGCCGGACCCAGATGCCCATGCGGTACTGGGATACCATGACGGAGTTTCAGGGACCGGAGCATTTTACGGCTCCAGCAGTTCCCGCAATCGGCGCAGTCCCCGCCGCTCCAGACGGGACACCTGTACCTGGGACACGCCCAGTACCCGGGCTGTCCGCTCCTGGGTCAGCCCTTTGAAATACCGCAGCAGGATGGTCATGCGCTCTTTTTCCGGAAGGCGGTCGATGGCCTCCCGCAGGGCGAGTTTTTCCACCAGGCCCTCTTCCGGGGCGTCGGTCCCCAGGGTGCCCTCCAGCGTCAATCCGTCTGCCAGCTCCTGCTGGAGGGACTCCGGCGCTTCTGTGGCGGTCTCCGTCCTGGCGATCTCTTCCACGGTGAGACCAGTGGCCTCGGCCAGCTCTGAAAGGACCGGCTCCCGTCCAAGATCGTGGCGCAGGCGCTCTCTCTGCGTGTAAAGCAGTTGCGCTTGCTCCCGTATGGTGCGTCCTACTTTGACTGTTCCGTCGTCTCGCAGAAAGCGGCGGATCTCCCCTGCGATTTTCGGTACCGCATAGGTGGAAAAGCAGGTGCCGTAGGAGAAGTCAAAGCCCTGCACAGCCTTTAAAAATCCCAGGCAGCCCAGCTGATAGAGGTCGTCCGGTTCTACCCCGCGGCCGTAGTAGCGGCGCACGATGCTCCAGATCAGACCGTTGTTTTCCAGGACCGCCTGCTCACAGGCCTCCCGGTCCCCTGCCTGGGCGGCCCGCAGCAGCTCCATGGGGGCGCTCATTTCGCCGCTTTCAAGCGGGAAGCCAGCTTCTTGCGCATGCTGACGGTGGTTCCGCGTCCCGGCACGGAGCGGACGGACAGCTTGTCCATAAAGCTCTCCATAATGGTAAAGCCCATGCCGCTGCGCTCTTCTCCGCCGGTGGTGTACATGGGTTCCATGGCCTTTTCCACGTCCGGAATGCCGCGGCCATGGTCCCGCACGATGATCTCCAGAACATGGTCGGGCAAGACACGGATCTTCATCTGCACCTGCCCGATGCTGTCCGGGTACGCGTGGACGATGACATTGGTCACCGCTTCACTGACGGCCGTTTTGATATCTTCCAGCTCATTGAGCGTTGGATCCATCTGCGCTGCAAAGCAGGCCGCCGCCGTACGGGCAAAGCCCTCGTTGCTGCTGCGGCTTGGAAATTGCAGCGTTATTTCATTGATGGCCTTTGTTTTCATTATGTACTCCTCCCCAAGCTTATCGTATGGTCACCAGCCGTCCGATGCCGGCGGCATCCAGTACCCGGCGGGCCTGTCCTGGAACATTGGTCACCAGCAGGCAGCCGTCCAGAAGATCCATCTTCTGCCTTGTCCGCAGGATCAGCGCAATGCCGGAGCTGTCCATGAACGTCACACGCTCCATGTCCAGCACCAGCTTTTTCGGCAGCGCCGCGTCAATGGCCCGCTCGATTTGACAGATGGCGTCCTTGGCGGCGTGGTGGTCCAGCTCCCCTTCCAGTTCCAGCAGCAGATTCCGGTCTGCGCTTTTTGCCAACACTTCCATAGTATTCTCCTCTTTTGCCTGAACATTCCAGTATTTCCAAAAATCCATCATAAAGCCGTAGGCTTACGGTGATGATACCATGTTTCTATCCGGGATTGTGTCGAAACCCACACGCCCTGTTTGGAAATTTTGGGTATGCGTCCCCCTCGTTCCGCCTTGCGGCGATGTGGCTCCAGCGGTATAATAGGAAAAAACCAAAGGAGATGGCTCCATGAAAGTTTTGATGCTCAACGGCAGCTCCCGTCCCCACGGCTGCACGGATACCGCTCTGCGTGAGGTGGCTGCCACGCTGGACGGCTTCGGGATCGAATCGGAGATTTTGTGGCTGGGCAATGATCCGGTCCGGGACTGCACCGCCTGCGGGACCTGCGGGAAAAAGCCTGGACGGTGCGTATTTGACGATGACATCGTCAACCGCATCATCGAAAAGGCACGGGAGTGTGACGGATTCGTGTTCGGCTCCCCGGTTTATTACGCACACCCCAGCGGCCGCATCCTGACGGTTCTGGACCGGGTGTTCTATGCAGGCAAGGATGCCTTTTCCCATAAGCCCGCGGCAGCCATCGTTTCTGCCCGCCGGGCCGGCACCGTGGCGTCCGTGGATGTGCTGAACAAATACTTCACCATTTCCCAGATGCCGGTGGTGTCCTCCACCTATTGGAACATGGTGCATGGCTCCGTGCCCGGAGACGTGGCACTGGACGAAGAGGGCCTCCAGACCATGCGGAATCTGGGAAAGAATATGGCCTGGCTGCTCCAGTGCATCCAGGCCGGACAGGACGCAGGACTCCTGCCGCCCCAGGCGGAGCGGAGCGCACGCACCAACTTCATTCGCTGAAAAAAGCCCCGGAGGAATTCTCCGGGGTTCCATAGGGACAATTTATGAACCTACCCACATAACTTAATATTTGTTCCTGTGGAGGGAGGCTGTGTTTCGGCACAGCCTCCCTTTTCTGCTCATGCAACCTCGTTTGGAATTTCTTCTGCCATGGAATCTGCTATACTCTGAGGCAGTTCATCCACCAGACCAATGTCGCGGTAATAGATACGCACCTCCTGCGGTGCTGTGCGGGAGTATTTCTCCGCACGCTCACCGACCTCCACTCGCTTGATGAAGATGCGCAGGATCTCAGCAGTCAGCTCCGGGATCTCGCTGTATCGCTTGGCATTCTCAATGAACCGGGCAATATTGGAGCTGGAGTCTTTCAGTTCTTGAAGTCTTACTTCCATGGCAGGGAGCTGTTCCTGGATCTCTTTCTGCTCGGCGGTGTACTCCTGAGACAGGATGCGATACTGCTCGTCCGGGATGCGTCCAAGTACACTGTCCTCGTAGAGCCGTTTGAAGAGTTTTGTCAGCTCAGCCTGGCGCTTCTGCATGGTGTCGATCTTCTTTTGGAGCATAGCGATCTCCTGCTGTGCCTCCTTGCCCTGCTTCTTGCGGATATGCTCTGCAAACCGCAGCTCATTCTGACGAGCGAAGTGTGTGACGCGGCGAATGTCATCCAACAGGATAGCATTAAGCTCTTGTTCCCGGATATAATGAGCGGAGCACACATCTTTGCCTTTCTTTTTGTAGGTGGAGCACATGAAGTTATTTTTCACCGCATCCATGGTGTGCGCCCGGTGCAGTACCATG
>PPYE01662509.1_pt1 | contig 18067 bp, 17 predicted proteins | sample 1559881 | NCBI WGS metagenome assembly PPYE01 (sample SAMN08240022, study PRJNA423297) | Human gut metagenome, whole genome shotgun sequencing project. | reverse complement strand
AGAGTATGTATCTCATCACAGAAGTCCATCGGCTGAAGGATCACCCTGCCCTGGTCAAACTGGTTATCGAAACAGTTTGACCAGGGCAGGGTGATCCTTCAGCCGATGGACTTCTGTGATGAGATACATACTCTTGCCATTATCGGACCATCCGGCGGGGGAAAATCCACGCTGCTGCGCATCATTGGAGGCCTGCTGCCGCCGTCTTCCGGAACACTTTCCATTAACGGAGAGGAACTCCCCAAAGAGGAAGAAGGGCTGCAAAGATACCGGAAGAAACTGGGATTTGTATTCCAGCAAGGCGGCTTGTTCCGTCATCTGAGCGCACGGGAAAATATTGTTCTGCCATTGACCAAGGTCCACGGATACAGCGAGACGGAGGCGGGAAAGCGTGCCGACGAACTGCTGGAACGGTTCGGCCTGGGAGCCGATGGACATAAAAAGCCCGCGGCACTCTCCGGAGGACAGCAGCAGCGGGTTGCGATCGCCAGGGCGATCGCGGCAAAGCCGGCAATCCTGCTTCTGGATGAACCAACCAGTGCCCTGGATCCGGAATACACGACGGAAGTGCTGGATATCGTCAACGAGCTGAAGGAGGAAGGGCTGGATTTCATCATTGTAACCCATGAGATGGGATTTGCCCGCCATGCCTGTGAGAAGGCGGCATTTCTGTGCGAGGGAAAACTGATGGAATACGGTTCCAGCAGTGAGATTTTTGATGCGCCGAAAAGCGAACAGCTGAAAAATTTCCTCGGACGGCTGCTGGAATGGAATATGTGACGTGTGTAAGCAGACGGTGTCTATGCCGTCTGCTTTTTGCAGCTGTTCAGCCATCGGAGCTGTTACCTTTCGTTTTTCTTTTTTTGTGAAAAGATTGACAAAATGTATTCTTTGTATTAATATATATAATACAAAGAGAGGTGAAAACGATGATTCTGAAACTGAATTTTCAAAGCGAAACGCCGATCTACCAGCAGATCTGCAATCAGATCATTCTCTGGATCTCCACCGGAATGCTGAAGCCGGGGGAACGGCTTCCAACGGTCAGAGGGCTGGCGGAAGAGGCGGGGATCAACTCGATGACGGTCAACAAAGCTTATCAGCAGCTGAAAGCGGAAGGCTACATCGTCACGGACCGGCGCAACGGCGCCATGGTAAAGGAGGAATTCCAAAGGCCGGGTGAGCTTTCCGAGGAGGAGAAAAAGGCGCTGCTCCTGGTGATTTCAAAGGCAAGGATCGCCGGAGTCCCAAAAGAGAAATTTATACAGCTGTGCGGGGAGCTTTATGATGCGAAAGCAGAGGATTCCGCAGAAGATTTCAGGAGGTGACAGGAATGGGAGTGATGATGAATCTTATCATGCTGGGCTGTACGTATCCGATCGTGCTTATCATGTATGTTTTTATGAAGCTTGAGATCGGAAACAAAAAGAAGACGGTTCTTGGGATTGCAGTCCCGGAAGAATTCCGGAAAGATCCGCAGGTGCTGGAAATCTGCGGGCAGTTCCGCAAAAGTATGAGACTGGGACTGATCGTGATGCTGATCTTTCCGGCGGTCTTTTTCTGGATGCCCTGGTTTACGTTTTATATCACCGGATATCTGATCTGGGTGTACCTGATGATAGGTGTGGAACTGTACCCGATGGCAAAGTACGGGGAGAGGCTCAAAGAACTGAAGCGGAAACGGGGCTGGGGCCGCGCCGGAGTGCAGGAAAGCACGGTGGACTTTTCGATTGCCGTGCAGCCTGTCCACGCTGCAAAAAAAGGTTTGCTGGCAGTTTTGTGTGTGCTCAGTGTTCCGCCGATCCTCTGGGAATTGGTGCGCCAGCCGGAGCAGGATCTGAAATGGGCGTATACCCTGATCCTCGTCATGATGGCGAGTATTGTCTGGCTGCTCAGCGGGATGCTGATCTGGCTGGACCGACAGAAATCAGAAATTATCAGCAGAGACAGTGAGGTAAACCTGGAGTTTAACAGAAGAAAAAAACGGATGCGCGCCAGTGCATGGACCTGGGCGGCCGGATGGAGTGTGCTGCTGGTTTGGCTGACGGCTTTTGCGCTTCATGACCGTCTGGGAGGAATGATCGCGTATACGGTGGAGGTCGCAGTGTATACCGTTGTGGTCTGCTGGCTGATGTTCCGCTGTGAATGGGGGATCCTGCGGGTGCGAAGAGAAATGACAACCACATTGGAGAATTATGACAGCGATGAAACCCATTGGTATTTGAATATGAGATATCTGAGCAGGATATCGCATCGGCTGTTCTTTTGGAAGAACTTCCGGATGTGTCGAGAAAGAACGGAACGGGCCTGCCGAATCTCTCCAAAGGGCGCTATAAGATCGAGGGGCACGGAAACGGGTATCTCTGTCTGAATCCACAGAATGAAGTGTTCCTGATGGTCGAAACCCGGGAGGGGCAGACGTATTTGTTCAGCGACGCCACGGACGAAGGAACCGTGGCTGCATACGAAGCACTGAACGGGAAATAGTGTTTCGAATCAGGGAGTTTTTCTGTTTTCTGGTACCGAAACAGAACATACAATCTTGACAGCCAGGAAAAAGCACGGCAAGATGAGTAAAATTCAGAAACTATCGGAAAAATGGTCGAGAGACAGGGGTAAAAAGTATGAAGTCTAGAAAAGCAGGAGGATGGGCGGCGCTGCTGGCGGCGGCTGCGCTCTGGGGGTGTTCCGGCGAAGGGTCGCTGACGGAGGCAGCCAGAGAGCAGATGGAGAGCGCCGGGCAGCAGCTGCAGGAAGCAGGAGAACAGATCCAGGACCAGATAGAGCCGGAATATCAGCAGGAGGCGGTTGCTCAGGAAGATCTGGAGCAGAGGTATTATTACAGCCTTCTGGACGAGGAATCCCGTCAGATTTACCGGGAACTGGTGCAGGGGATGAGAGACGGTGAGGAAACGATCGTCACTCACGGCAGCGATCCGGAGAAGGTCAATGAAATCTGTTCCTGGGTCTACATGGATTATCCTGAATTTTTCTGGTTCAGCGGAACGGTGGAAACTACCGGATATACGGGGCTGTCTGCCAGATGTGAGGTACGCCCGGAATATACCTGCACACCGGAGGAGCGGGCCGCCAGACAGCAGCAGATCGATGCGTCGGCGGGACAGTGCCTGGACGGCATTCCGGCGGATGGCAGCACCTATGAAAAAATCAGGTACCTTTATACCTGGCTGGTGGAGCAGACCGAGTATGCGGCGGATGCCCCGGAGAATCAGAACATTTACAGTGTGTTTGGCAATCACCAGTCCGTATGCGCCGGCTATTCCCGTGCCTTTCAGTATCTGGCAAACCAGTCAGGAATCTTTAATATCTATGTGACCGGAACGGTGAACCAGGGGGAGAGCCATGCGTGGAACATCGTGGAGTGTGACGGTTCCTACTATAACGTGGATGTGACTTTTGGGGATCCGGTCTTTTTGCAGAGTGAATCACAGGAAACAGGAACCGGCGGCGGCCAGAACCGCACGTTCTACGACTACCTGTGTGTCTCTGACACGGAATTCAGGAGAAACCATACCCCGGATGCCGGTTTGACCCTTCCGGTATGTGAGTCGGAAGCGCTGGAATACTACCGGATGAACGGCAGGTATTTTGAGCAGGCATCCGAAAGTGAGATGCTTGCGCTGATGCAGCAGGACATTCAGCGGCAGGACGGCTGGTCTGATTTCAAATATGCCAATGAGACGGCTTATCAGGAGGCATTGGGATTTCTTCCGCAGGTCATGGAAGAAGCGGCATATTATCTGTGCAGCTATTATGGTCTGCCGCAGACCGTGTATCAGTACAGCCAGGATCCGCAGAGCCTGAGGATCAGTGTGTATTGGGATTATTCGTAACGCAGGATTATTTGTAAAAGAATTGCATTTTTTCCCAGATTTCGCTATACTTATGGTTGAAAATTTTGACCATATGGGGGAAAACAGATGTTAACCGTAATGAAATTTGGCGGCAGTTCCGTAGCGGATCTTGAAAAGATCCGCAATGTGGCGAAACGCTGCATCGAAAAGAAAAATCAGGGCAGTCAGGTCGTCGTCGTTCTCTCGGCAATGGGAAAAACGACCGATGGGCTGATTCAGATGGCGAAAGAGATCACGCCCAATCCTTCCCGCAGGGAGATGGATATGCTTCTGTCCACCGGCGAGCAGGTATCCGTATCACTGATGACTATGACACTGCTCTCCATGGGAGTTTCTGCAGTGTCCCTGAATGCATGGCAGGTTCCGATGCATACGACTTCCGATTATCAGAATGCAAAGCTGAAACGGATCTGTACCGAAAGAATCCGCAAGGAGCTGGAAGACAACAAGATCGTAGTAATCACAGGCTTCCAGGGCATCAACAAATATGAGGATGTGACGACGCTGGGTCGCGGAGGTTCAGATACCACAGCGGTTGCGCTGGCGGCGGAACTGCATGCGGATGTCTGCGAAATCTATACGGATGTGGATGGCGTTTATACGGCAGATCCGCGGATTGTGCCCAAGGCAAGGAAGATGGAGGAAGTGACCTACGATGAGATGCTGGAGCTTGCGTCCCTTGGCGCAAAGGTACTGCACAGCCGTTGTGTGGAGATTGCGAAGAAATACGGCGTTGAGCTGCTGGTATGCTCAAGTATGAATGAAAATCCGGGAACACTTGTAAGGGAGAATCAGAAGATGGAAAAAATGTTAATCAGCGGTGTGGCAGCCGATAAAAATGTAGCCAGAGTAAGAGTCGCAGGACTTGTCAACGATGCGGACAGCACATTTCGTCTGCTGAACGTGCTGGATCAGCACAATATCAATATTGATGTCATGATCCAGACCATCGGCAAAGACGGCACAAAGGCGATCACATTTACCGTTGCGCGTACAGATCTGGCCCGGGTGCTGGACATCCTGAAAGAAAACACGGAAACGCTTGGAATTGCGAAACTGACTTATGATGAAAAGGTAGCAAAGGTATCCGTTGTAGGAGCAGGAATCCGCTCTCATTCCGGAGTTGCCGCAAAGATGTTCGGTGCATTGGCAAATGTCGGAATCAATACGGAGATGGTGACAACTTCTGAAATCCGCATTACTGCTCTGGTACCTGAGGAGCAGGCGGATATTGCAATGCGCGCGATCCACGAAACATTTATCGAATAAACGAACCGTTACAAAAACCCGGAATGGAAAAAGGACACCTGGAAAAGCACGATTTTTTCTTTTATGACATATGATAAAGATAAATCCCCTTTTTGAGGTGCACATCCATGGAACCATTCCAGAAGCCTCTTACCGCAGCAGAAGAGAAAGCATACCTGGAGGCGTATCAAAAGGGCGATGAAACGGCAAAAGATATTCTGATCGAGAGGAATCTGCGGCTGGTGGCGCACGTGGTAAAAAAATACCAGGGGATCCATGAGGATCTGGATGATCTTCTGTCTATCGGAACCATCGGGTTGATCAAGGCGGTGACGACCTTCGACCAGGAAAAAGGAAACCGGCTGGCTTCCTATGCTGCCAGATGTATCCACAATGAACTGCTGATGTATCTGCGGGCAAAGAAAAAAACTTCCCGCGAGATTTCCCTCTATGAACCGATCGGAACGGATAAAGAGGGAAATGAGATCCATCTGCTGGATATCATAGAAAGCGGCGGTGAGGATACCGCTGATTCTTATGCAAAAAAGGAAGACTGTCAGAGACTGTATCAGTATTTTCATTCCGTGCTCAGCGAGAAGGAGAAACAAGTACTGATTCTGCGGTATGGTCTGTTTGGAGAGGAAGCGGGCACTCAGAAGAGCATTGCCGCCCGTCTGGGAATCAGCCGGTCCTATGTATCCAGGATCGAAAAGAACGCAGTGGAAAAACTCAGAGGATGTTTCCGGTGACTGTTCGGACTGTCTTTCTTCTATAAATATGGTACAGTCATGCATGGGGTATGCTGGCTTCCATGAAAATTGCTTCGTGATGAGGCGGAAGCCGGAAAGCAATATGGCTTCCTGCGGTCTGCGCTTTTCCTGCGCAGACGGTAGGAGGCTTATGTAAAGGAAACATGAAATTCTTTCAATTTCTATGTAAAATGATTCTAAAAGTTTCCCAAAAGATTTGTAAAATTAATTTCAAACAGTGAAAAGCGGCGCGATCTTTATTGACAAAGTTCGATTAAGAAAGTTATACTGATAAAAACGCAGCAGTTCAGCCGGCTGAGCGGTTGCATAAAAATATCAATCTGTCCTGACAGAACAGTTCTGTTCTGTATTTCCATTTTTTAAAGTCAAAACACTTATAGAGAACAAAGGAGGAATGGCATGTTTTGCCGTGTATGGTCCATGGTGATCCATGGGGTGGAGGCAGTCCCTGTCCGTGTGGAGGCGGACGTCAGTGACGGGATGCCGATGTTTACCATCGTTGGTTATGTGAGCGCACAGGTGCGGGAGGCGCAGGACCGGGTGCGGACGGCGCTGCGGAATCTCGGAATCATTCTGCCGCCGAAAAGAATTGTGATCAACCTCGCGCCGGCAAATATCCGAAAAGACGGGCCGAGGTTTGACCTTCCGATCGCTGCGGCAGTTTTGCTGGCGATCGGAAGGATTCCTCCACGGAGTCTTGAAAACACGATGCTGATTGGAGAGCTTGGACTGAACGGGGATGTTCAGGCTGTAGCAGGCGTACTTTCCTCGGTGATGGAGGCACGGAAGATCGGTATCAGAAGCTGTATTCTTCCAACGGCAAATCTGCCGGAGGGAAAGCAGGCGGAATTGGAAGAGACGTGGGGAATTTCCAGCCTGAAGGAATTGCTGGCTTACTGCTGCGGAGAACGACCGAAAGAAGCGCAGCAGCAGGGATTTTGTGCCAGCGGATTTCATAACCTGCTCCTGTTTGGCCCGCCGGGAAGCGGAAAATCCATGGCTGCCCGGCGGATTCCGACCATTCTTCCGCCGATGACCAGAGGGGAACAGCTGGAAGTGACGCGGCTGTACAGTATCGCGGGACTGCTGCCGACCGGGCAGCCGCTGATACGGAACCGGCCGTTCCGTGCGCCCCATCACAGCATTACTGCCCAGGCGTTGGTGGGCGGCGGACGATATCCGTCTCCCGGGGAGATTACGCTGGCACACAGAGGTGTACTGTTTCTGGATGAACTTCCGGAGATGTCCCGGAGGGTGCTGGAACTTCTGCGCCAGCCGCTGGAAGAGCATCAGATCCTGATTTCCCGGCAGGAGGGGACGTATCTGTTTCCTTCGTCTTTTGTCCTGGTGGCGGCGATGAACCCTTGTCCCTGCGGATACTATCCTGACCGTGAACGCTGTCACTGTTCCGAAACGGATATTGCCAGGTACCTAGGAAAACTCAGCCAGGCATTTCTCGACCGGATGGATCTGTGCGCGGAAGTCCCGGCAGTCAGCTATGAGACGCTGGCGCCGGAGGATGGAAAAGGGAAGGCAGAAAGGATCAGTTCTGCCCATATGCGGAAGATCGTTGCAAGGGCAAGGGAGGTGCAGCTGGATAGATATCGGGAAAACGGACAACAGTTTAACAGTGAGCTGAAGCCGGGACAGATCGGAAGATTCTGCCCCCTGACGCCGGAAGCCTCCCGGATGCTGGAACAGGCGTATACAGCGCTGAGGCTGAGTGCGCGGGGCTATCACAGGGTCCTGAAAGTTGCCCGCACGATTGCGGATATGGAGCCGTGTGAAACGATCAATACCACCCATGTGGGTGAGGCTCTGTGCTGCCGGAGCCTGGATAAAAAAATATGGAGGGTATAAATGAATGGAACAGGTTGTATATTATCACAAAAGGGACAAGGCATATCCGGAGAGAATGCGGCCATATCCGGATATGCCCGCGGGCATTTATACAAAAGGCAGGCTTCCTTTTGAGGGAGTGCCTTCGGCAGCCATTGTGGGCGCCCGCGCCTGCAGCGTTTACGGCAGGGTACAGGCAAAACGATATGCCCGGGAGCTGGCGGCGGCAGGGGTACAGATCATCAGCGGGCTTGCCACCGGGGTTGACGCGGCGGCACATGAAGGAGCGCTGGAAGGCGGAGGCGTCACCTTTGCGGTACTTGGCTGCGGGGTGGATATCTGTTACCCGAAAGAGAATTACCCTCTGATGCGGCGGATGCTGGAACATGGCGGAGGGATACTCTCTGAATTTGAGCCGGGGGAGGAGCCGGCGGCATGGCATTTTCCCCAGAGAAACCGGATCATCAGCGCGCTGGCAGATCTGGTACTGGTGGTGGAGGCGCGGAAACGGAGCGGTTCGCTGATTACAGCGGATTACGCGCTGGAACAGGGGAAAAGTGTTTACGCTCTTCCGGGGAGAGTGAACGATCCCCTCAGCGAGGGATGCAACCGGCTGATCGCCCAGGGAGCGGGGATTGCCGTGGAACCGTCGGCGCTGCTGGAAGAGCTGGGAATTTCCGCGAACCACAGAGTTTTGGAAAACGGAAAACGAAAACTGGCGAAGGAAGAACAGAAGATGATCGGTGAGATGAAAAAGGGCAGCCACACACTGGAAGAGCTTCATCAGGCGACAGGATACCCTATTCCGGAGCTTTCGTCGCTGCTTGTGCGGATGCAGCTGGACGGCCTGATTGTCGAGGAAGGAAAAAATATCTATTTTTACAGAGAATAACGTGTCCTGTTTTGTCGAAAATGCGGTAAAAATGTGGACGGACGCGGGGAAAAAGAAAAAATTAAAAGAGAAAGGTCTTGCCAGAAAAAACTTTTTGGTGTATATTAACCCTCAGTATACTTGAGAAAGCAATTTTCAAAGATGCTCCAGAGCGTGCATAAAGAATGTGGGAATGAATATTCATACACGCTTTCTGTATACAGAGTGTAGCGAAAATCGGAGAATTCAGGAGGCAATAAGGTGGCGAAATATCTTGTAATCGTGGAATCACCGGCAAAAGTGAAGACTGTCAAGAAATTTCTGGGCTCAAATTATGAAGTGGCGGCGTCTATGGGACATGTCCGTGATCTTCCAAAGAGCCGTCTTGGCATCGACGTGGAACACGATTTTGAACCAAAATATATTACGATCCGCGGAAAAGGCGATCTTCTGGCGTCGTTGAGAAAATCAGCAAAGAAAGCGGAAAAAGTATATCTGGCAACGGACCCGGATCGTGAGGGGGAAGCGATTTCCTGGCATTTGTCCAAGGCTCTGAACCTGGATGAGAAGAAAATGCGCAGGATCACATTTAATGAAATTACAAAAAGTGCGATCAAGGCTTCCATCAAGGAAGCAAGGGATATCGATATGAATCTGGTGGACGAACAGCAGGCGCGCCGGTGTCTGGACCGCATGGTAGGTTATGAGATCAGCCCGGTTCTCTGGAAGAAGATCAAGAGAGGGCTGAGCGCAGGGCGGGTACAGTCTGTGGCACTGCGGATCATAGCGGACCGGGAAGAGGAGATCAATGCGTTTATCCCGACGGAATACTGGACGCTGGATGCGCATTTCGCGATCCCGAAGGAGAAAAAACCTCTGGTGGCAAAGTTCTATGGAAAAGAAGGAAAAAAATTCTCTATTTCCTCCGAGGACGAGCTCAATCAGATCCTGAAAGAGCTGGAGGGAGCCGAGTTTGCTGTTTCTGAGGTAAAAAAAGGAGAACGGAGCAAGAAAGCCCCGCTTCCGTTTACCACCAGTACGCTGCAGCAGGAGGCTTCCAAGGTGCTGAATTTTTCCACCCAGAAGACTATGCGCCTGGCGCAGCAGCTTTATGAAGGAATTGATATCAAAGGAAACGGAACTGTTGGTCTGATCTCCTATCTGCGTACGGATTCCACCCGTATTTCCGATGAGGCGGACGCTGCGGCGAGAAGCTATATCGGTGAACAGTACGGACAGGAATACGCCGCTGTGGGAGAGACCGGAAATAAAAATAAAATGGCACAGGATGCCCATGAGGCGATCCGTCCCACAGATGTGACCCGCACGCCGGTTCTGGTCAAGGAATCTCTGTCCAGAGATCAGTTCCGCCTGTATCAGCTGATCTGGAGACGGTTTGTGGCAAGCCGTATGAAACCGGCAGTCTATGAGACTACATCGGCGAAGATTACCGGAAACGGTTACCTGTTTACCGCCGCGTCCTCCCGGATCAAATTCGACGGATTCATGTCCGTCTATACGCAGGAAGAGGATGAAAAGAAGGAAAACAATACCGTTGTGCGCGGACTGGACACAGATACGCCGCTGAAGCTGGAAGAGTATGACAAACAGCAGCATTTTACACAGCCGCCCGCCCATTATACGGAGGCTTCTCTGGTCAAGACCATGGAAGAACTGGGAATCGGCCGTCCGAGTACTTATGCGCCGACAATCACGACGATCATCAACCGCCGTTATGTGGCGAAAGAAAACAAGAACCTGTATATGACCGAACTGGGCGAAGTGGTCAATAATATGATGAAGCAGGCGTTCCCGAGCATTGTGGATGTGAATTTCACTGCCAATATGGAAGCGCTGCTGGATAAGATCGGCGACGGCACTATCCGCTGGAAAACGGTTGTCGAGAACTTCTGGCCGGATCTGGAAGAGGCAGTCAAGCAGGCGGAAAAAGAGCTGGCGGAGGTTAAGGTGGAGGATGAAGTGACCGACGTAGTCTGTGAGGCCTGCGGACGCAATATGGTGGTCAAATACGGTCCCCACGGAAAATTCCTGGCATGTCCGGGATTCCCGGAGTGTAAAAATACCAAACCGTATCTGGAAAAGATCGGTGTTCCGTGTCCGAAATGTGGAAAAGAAGTGATTCTGAAAAAGACCAAAAAGGGCAGGAAATATTACGGATGTGAAGACAATCCTAACTGTGACTTCATGTCCTGGCAGAGACCGTCGGCAAAGAAATGTCCGGTCTGCGGCGGATATATGCTGGAAAAAGGAAATAAGCTGGTCTGCGCGGATGAACACTGCGGTTATGTTGAGGTGCGAAAAAAAGAGGAAGAGTAAGTTTTTGCTGTAGTTTGTTTGTCGACACGCCTGTGGACTTCATTTTTTTCAAAATACTCCCATTTGTCTGAAAAATACGTTGATTTTCGAACAATTCCATGCTAAAATGAGATTAACATAGAAAGAATGGGAATAATAAGAAAGGAGAAGAGAATGGGCGTACAATTACTCGATAAAACCAGAAAGATTAATAAGTTACTTCATAATAATCATTCCACGAAGGTGGTATTCAATGATATCTGTGAAGTAATGATGGAAACGCTGGATTCCAATATTCTGGTAATCAGCAAAAAGGGCAAGGTGCTGGGCATCAGTCTGTGTCCGGGAGTAGAAGAGATTACAGAACTGATTGAGGATAAGGTAGGAGGTTATGTAGATAATCTGCTGAATGACCGTCTTCTGAGCGTCTTGTCCACCAAGGAAAATGTCAACCTGGAGACTCTTGGATTTGAACTTCCGGGAGTTTCAAAATACAATGCCATCATCTGTCCGATCGACATCGCCGGTGAGCGTCTCGGTACTGTATTTATGTACCGCGGCGAGCCTGCGTACGATATTGATGACATCATCGTCAGTGAATATGGAACCACTGTGGTAGGACTGGAAATGATGCGGTCCGTCAACGAAGAGAATGTAGAGGAAAACAGAAAAGTTCAGGTTGTAAAATCGGCTTTTAATACGCTCTCCTTCTCAGAGCTTGAAGCGATCACACATATTTTCGAGGAGCTGGACGGTGATGAGGGCATTCTGGTTGCCAGCAAGATTGCGGACCGTGTGGGAATTACCCGATCCGTCATTGTCAACGCGCTGCGCAAGTTTGAGAGCGCAGGCGTGATCGAATCCCGTTCCAGCGGAATGAAGGGTACTTACATCAAAGTGCTGAACGACTATATTTTTGATGAACTGGATGAGATCAAGGCGAGAAAGAACCTGAAAAACAAAGGAGAAGCTCAGAATTCCGGGGATACGGAGTGAGGAGACTTCTGAAAAACGAAAAGCATTCGGCAAAGGAAGCTGCCGTAAAATGAAGTGAAACACAGGATATGGAAACGGACATGTTGTCCGGAAGGATATCCGGGAGCGGAGCACATTTTACGGCAGCTATTTTGTTTCATAGGAAACTGCTTTCCTATGAAACAAAATATGCTCCGCAGGGATCGCACTGCGGCAGAGAGGAAGATGTCGCTTGCGCGCCCCGCCGCAGGCGGAGAATCCTGCAAGCAGGATTCTTTCTTTTGTGAAACCATGGAAAAAGAATTATAAACAGATTATTAAATCTCAAAAAAAGGGAAAAATGAGAAAACGGGAGAAAACAAAAGGAAACAAAAGAAATAAAGATGATAAACGAGATATCACAAAAAAAAATAAAGTTGCGAAATGAAGCCAGAAACACTATAGTAAGAACCATCAAGTAGCACTCGACTGAAACGAGTGCTAATAATGCAGAAAGCAAAGCTTAAAGGAGGCCATATAGAATGAGATTAGTACCATTGGGAGACAGAGTTGTATTAAAAGAGCTGAAAGCAGAAGAGACAACAAAATCCGGAATCGTTCTTCCGGGCCAGGCACAGGAGAAACCGCAGCAGGCAGAGGTTGTTGCCGTAGGACCGGGAACCGTAGAGGACGGAAAAGAAGTAAAGATGGAAGTTTCCGTTGGTGATCAGGTTATCTATTCCAAATATTCAGGAACAGACGTAAAGCTGGACGACGAAGAGTATATCATCGTAAAACAGAGTGACATTCTGGCAATCGTAAAATAAAGAAAAATATTCAGGAGGCAGATCAAAATGGCAAAAGAAATCAAATACGGAGCAGAAGCAAGAGCAGCACTGGAAAGAGGTGTGAACCAGCTGGCAGATACCGTTCGCGTAACCCTCGGACCGAAAGGAAGAAACGTAGTTCTTGACAAACAGTATGGAGCTCCGCTGATCACAAACGACGGTGTTACCATCGCAAAAGAGATTGAGCTGGCAGACGGCTTCGAAAACATGGGCGCACAGCTGATCAAGGAAGTGGCTTCCAAGACCAACGACGTAGCAGGTGACGGTACCACAACCGCAACCGTACTGGCACAGGCAATGGTACATGAAGGAATGAAGAACCTGGCAGCGGGCGCAAACCCGATCGTTCTGCGTAAGGGAATGAAGAAAGCAACCGATAAAGCAGTAGAGGTCCTGGCTTCCATGAGCCAGCCGGTAAACGGAAAAGAGCAGATCGCAAGAGTTGCAGCTGTATCCTCCGGTGACGAGCAGGTTGGACAGATGGTAGCAGACGCAATGGAGAAAGTTTCCAACGACGGTGTAATCACCATTGAAGAATCCAAGACCATGCAGACTGAGCTGGAACTGGTAGAAGGTATGCAGTTTGACCGCGGATACATTTCCGCTTACATGTGCACAGATATGGAGAAGATGGAGGCAACTCTGGATGATCCTTATATCCTGATCACCGATAAGAAACTGTCCAACATTCAGGAAATCCTTCCGCTGCTGGAGCAGATCGTACAGACAGGCGCACGTCTTCTGATCATCGCAGAGGATGTTGAGGGCGAGGCTCTTCAGACACTGGTTCTGAATAAACTGCGCGGAACCTTCAACGTAGTTGCTGTCAAAGCTCCGGGATACGGTGACAGAAGAAAAGCAATGCTGGAAGACATCGCAGTTCTGACAGGCGGACAGGTGATCTCCGAGGAGGTTGGCCTGGAGCTGAAGAACGCTACGATGGATATGCTGGGACGTGCAAAATCCGTAAAAGTTCAGAAAGAGAACACGATTATCGTAGACGGATGCGGTGACAAAGAGGCGATCAAAGGCAGAATCGCTCAGATCCGTTCTCAGATCGAAGAGACCACTTCTGAGTTTGATAAAGAAAAATTACAGGAAAGACTTGCGAAAATGGCAGGCGGCGTAGCTGTGATCCGTGTAGGTGCCGCTACAGAGACAGAGATGAAAGAAGCAAAACTTCGTATGGAGGACGCGCTGAACGCTACAAGAGCGGCAGTGGAAGAAGGTATTATCGCAGGCGGCGGTTCCGCATATATCCATGCAACCAAGGAACTGGAAGCTCTGGTAGATTCTCTGGACGGAGATGAAAAGACAGGTGCGAGAATCGTTAAAACAGCTCTGGAAGCTCCGCTGTTCCACATTGCAGCAAACGCAGGTCTGGAAGGTTCTGTTATTATCAACAAAGTAAAAGAATCCAAAGTTGGTGTTGGATTTGACGCATACAAAGAAGAGTATGTGGATATGATTCAGGCTGGAATCCTGGATCCGGTAAAAGTAACAAGAAGCGCTCTGCAGAACGCGACAAGCGTTGCAGCTACTCTGCTTACTACCGAGTCCGTAGTTTCCAACATCAAAGAGCCGGCACCGGCAGCACCGGCAGGCGGAGATATGGGAATGATGTAATTCCGTTACAGTGAAAGGAAAGGGCTATCGCAGGTAGACGATAGCCCTTTTTTGTGATATAATTGTGAGCACGACCGGGGGGATTACCAGCGAAGGAGAAGAACACAAGATGGCAAAGCGGTATGAGTCAGACAGAACAAGAAAAGAAAAAATGGAGCTGGAGCGCCAGAAGCTGTCGGAGATGAAAGTAAGGGGAAAGCTGGAATACATCTGGACTTACTATAAGCCCGTCATTTTCGGAATTATCGGTGTGATCGCTCTGATCTTTATTATCAGGAATCAGATTGAAAACGCAAAGTATTATGATATTCTGAGCATCGGAGTGGCGAATTCCACTAACGTGGAATCCTTGGATCCGCTGGAAGAGGAGCTTCAGCAGCAGTTCGGAGATTCCGAGGATCAATACCAGCGTGTCGGGATTGATACGAGCTATTCCTTTGGATTCGATATGAGCAACGCGGATTATAATACCGTGATGAAATTCGTAGCGATCGTCGCGGCTCAGGATATGGATATCCTGATCTGCAACCAAGAGGTCTATGAACATTATGATGATCAGGAGTATTTTATGGATCTGACAGAACTTCTTTCCGAAGAGGAATGTCAGAAATACAGTCTTTCCGAAGGGGATACCGCGATTGAGATTACCAATCTTCCACGGTATCAGGAAATGAATCTCACCTCTTATGAACCGGTATATCTGGCAGTCCTGGTGAATGCACAGAATCTGGATACAGCAAAAGCTTTTATTAATTACCTTGAGGAGGATAACTGAAAATGAGCGATTTGTACACAGAAGTTATGGTGGCGAAAAAGCCAACGGTGAAAGATCAGCTGATCAAATTTGTACTGATCCTGTTTACGGTGCTGTTTGCGCTGGCAGGTCTTGTTCTGATGCCGATTTTGTTGGTTGCGGCTGTGATTCTTGGCGTAGTGGACTATGTTTTTATTCCGCGCCTGAGTGTAGAGTTTGAGTATCTGTATGTGAATGGTGAACTTGATGTAGACCGTATCTTCTCCAAATCGAGGAGAAAACGCGCAGCCAGCTACGATCTTCCTTCCATGGAGATCATGGCACCCTGGAATTCCCATCGGCTGGATTCCTACAAAAATAACAGGGGATTGAAAAAAGTTGACTATTCTTCCGGCATCGAAGGAGAGGGACATAAGCCATATGGATTTGTGATCTCAAACAAAAACCAGCTGGAGTTGGTTATTTTTGAGCCGAACGAGGTTATGCTGAAGGATATCCGCAGCAAGATGCCGAGAAAGGTATTTTATGATTGACAGGGTTTTTCAGTTTTGATAAACTTATAGGAAACTGTTAATGACAAATGAAGAAAGGGAGAAAAGAAAATGGGCACAATTATTGGTGATGGCATTACTTTTGACGATGTGCTGCTGGTTCCGCAGTACTCAGAAGTAACCCCAAACATGGTGGACCTTACAACCTACCTGACAAAAAAGATCAAACTGAATATTCCGATGATGAGCGCAGGTATGGATACGGTAACCGAACACCGTATGGCAATTGCGATGGCACGTCAGGGAGGAATCGGTATCATTCATAAGAATATGTCGATCGAACAGCAGGCGGAAGAAGTCGATAAGGTAAAACGTTCCGAAAATGGTGTTATCACGGACCCGTTTTTCTTATCTCCGGAGCATACTCTGGCGGATGCCAACGATCTGATGGCTAAATTCCGTATCTCCGGTGTACCAATCACAGAGGGCACAAAACTGGTTGGTATTATTACAAACCGTGACCTGAAATTCGAGACAGATTTCACAAAGAAGATTAAGGAATCCATGACCAGCGAAGGACTGATTACCGCAAAGGTAGGCGTGACGCTGGAGGAAGCAAAAGAGATCCTGGCAAAATCCAGAAAAGAAAAACTGCCGATCGTGGATGATGATTTCAATCTGAGAGGTCTGATCACGATCAAGGATATCGAGAAGAACATCAAATATCCGCTGTCCGCAAAGGACGAGCAGGGACGTCTGCTGTGCGGTGCTGCCGTAGGTATCACAGCAAACGTTCTGGAGCGTGTGGAGGCTCTGGTTAATGCCCATGTAGACGTGATCGTTATCGATTCCGCACACGGACATTCCGCAAATATCTTCAAGACACTCCGCAGCATCAAGGAAAAATTCCCGGATCTGCAGGTAATCGCAGGAAACGTTGCGACTGCGGAAGCAACCCGCGACCTGATCGCAGCCGGAGCGGATGCAGTAAAAGTCGGTATCGGACCTGGATCCATCTGTACGACCCGTGTCGTTGCAGGTATCGGCGTACCGCAGATCACAGCGGTTATGAACTGCTACGAAGAGGCAAAGAAGACCGGAACTCCGATCATCGCTGACGGCGGTATCAAGTATTCCGGAGATATGACCAAAGCAATCGCAGCCGGAGCCAATGTCTGCATGATGGGAAGTATCTTTGCAGGCTGTGACGAGAGCCCGGGAGAGTTCGAACTGTTCCAGGGAAGAAAGTATAAGGTATACCGTGGAATGGGATCCATCGCAGCGATGGAAAACGGCAGCAAGGACCGCTATTTCCAGACCGATGCCAAGAAACTGGTACCGGAAGGCGTTGAGGGACGTGTTGCTTACAAGGGTCTTGTGGAAGACACCGTCTTCCAGCTGATCGGAGGAATTCGTTCCGGTATGGGATACTGCGGCGCCAAAGACATTGAGACACTGAAAGAGACCGGAAAATTCGTAAAGATTTCCGCAGCATCTCTGAAGGAATCTCATCCGCACGATATCCATATCACCAAAGAGGCTCCGAACTATACGGTAGAGAACGACTAATATAGCACGCAGGCACAGACTGAGCGTGAAAAAAACGGTACCCGCGGCATTGCGTGAGGCAATGTGCCGCGGGTACCGTTTTTAGGAAAAGAGTCTTAATTAATAAAGGGAGAATTAAATGCAGCAAAAGAGAAAACGATACCGTTATTCACGGATGACAAGAAAGAGAAGAAGGGCGCAGATCCGACGAAGGATAATAGGTGCAGGGGCTGCAGTTTTATGTGTGTTTGGAATTGGCTTTGGAATACGGCAGCTGACAGGCATCGGGCAGAGCGGACCGGTTGATATCCAGGCGGATACAACCAGCGTGCAGTGGGAGGGGGCTCCGCCGATCAATGTGGAGCTGCTGACGCCAAATGAATGGTCCAGACCGCAGATTGCGCTGGAACAGATCCAGGGAATCGTGATTCATTACACGGCGAATCCGGGCAGCACAGCACAGCAGAATCATGACTATTTTGAGGGGCTGAAGGATTCCCAGTCTACCAAGGCAAGCAGCCATTTTATCATCGGACTTGACGGCGAAGTGATCCAGTGTATCCCAAGTTCTGAATGGTCCTATGCGTCCAATGACAGGAACAGCGATACCTTATCAATCGAGTGCTGTCATCCGGATGAGAGCGGACAATTCAATGATGCGACGTATCAGTCGATGGTGGAACTGACCGGCTGGCTGTGTCATAGATTCGGGCTTTCGTCGGAGGATGTGATCCGCCATTATGATGTGACAGGAAAGGATTGTCCGAAGTATTTTGTGGAGCATGAGGATGCCTGGGTGCAGTTCCGGCAGGATGTACAGGAGTATGCAGACAGTCTGTGACATCAGAGTTACAGTTCAGCCCAGGTCTGCGCACATGCTGCGCAGACCGTAAGAACGTGATTCAGGAGTGCAAAATCCCATCGCCG
>PPYE01170901.1_pt1 | contig 18073 bp, 19 predicted proteins | sample 1559881 | NCBI WGS metagenome assembly PPYE01 (sample SAMN08240022, study PRJNA423297) | Human gut metagenome, whole genome shotgun sequencing project. | reverse complement strand
TGCACGGAAACAATCTGTATTAATAGCGGTTAAATTGGGGTATTGAACACTCACAGTATTGGGGAGCTTGCATTTGATTTTATCTACGTCTCCTTGTAATGCCTGCAATCCGGCTGCCAAAGGAGCAATCTGTTGTCCTACCGCACTCAGGATAGTGGCGTTCTGATTACGTTGGGATATTTCGGCTGTTAAAGTAGCCTTTTCCGCAGTAAGAGATGCAATCTTGTCCTGCAATGCCTGATTTTGAATTGCATCAAGTTTGGCAAGGATAGCATTCGTATTTGCAGTAGCCCCGTCACGCAATGACAATGCATTGTTGTTCATTGTATTGGTAAGGGCATTCATTGATTCGCAATTCTGCAAACGTCCTTCATAGCCTTGTCTTTCAATAGCTGTTTGCGTTTTGCAGCAACAATCGGCAAGTTGAGTAAGAATAGACTGGTTGCCTGACTGCATAGCATTAATAATCTGGTTGGTTGACAATCCCACCTGATTACCTACTTGTGTAATGCTATTCTGAACATTGCACAATGCTGTCTGAACCTGTTGGGTAGAGCAGTTGAATGAAGAAGCCAATTGAGAGATAGCATTACCGTTACCCTGAATAGCTTGCATCAACAATTCGCGTCCTGCGTTTCCTGCCAATTCTGCCGGAAGTCCGTTAGCTCCGTTTCCTCCACGTCCACCGAACAAACCGCCACCGTTGCCGTTCCATCCAAAGATACTTGCTATCACAACAAGCCAGATAATGCTCCACCATCCGTCCTGTCCTCCAAAGCCGTTGCCGTTATTCATCAAGGCAAGCAGGTTAGGGTCTATCCCCTTGTTCCCAAACATTCCGGGAAGCATGGCGGTAATGTCAAGCTTGCTACCGCCTGAACCTCCATTGCCTCCGTCTGAATTAAAAACATAAGTTCTTTCCATAAGTATTTGTATTTTGTATCCCGGTCAAAATTGACCGTATGCAAAAGTACATATGTTGTAACTTATGTAAAATCAGTTGTTTCCCAATGATTTCTTTATATTATCCCAATATATTCTCAACATTTTCCCGCTTTCCATCCTCTCATAGAAATTTGATATCATGTAGTTAACAGCACGTTTGATTTTGTGGATATGAACAGCTATTTGTGAAGGGTACATGCCGCTTTCAGACAGGAGAGACACAAGAAGATACCGGGCATCCACTGTTTCCATGTTTTTATCAGAGGATAATATTTGGTCTACAGGCACTTCGGTTTCTTTTGAAACAATATTAATTATTTTGGCAAAGATTTCTGATTTGCACATAGTTTTTTCTAATTTTTATGCTTATCTTTGCCTCGCCACATAAAACATGAGATTTTGATGAACAAAGCATAAGATATTTATGTTGAAGATATTAGCCCCCAACATCAGGTATCTTATGCTTTATCATGTTTTTATGTGGCAATATTAATATGATGATATGTTGGGGGCTTTTTTTTAATTCTTAGCCCCCGAAAGAACTGCTTTTGTTATTTTGAGTAATCGCTACGCTTCTACTCGTAGCGTTGTGAGGATAATCCTCGGTATAGTGTCCTATTTCATTTTGAACCTCCCTTCTTTTTTATATTATAATTTTGCAATTATACAAATAAATTACCACACCAACAAATTATAACTAATTCCAATTCCTACATAACTCCCCGCCGGATAACTATATCCTGCCTGAATCCCTAATCCCCATTTTTTTGATGGACATTTCGGTATGCGCACAATATCATTAGTAACCGTGACAGTCTTAGGATATACCTTCAAACTGTCCAAGTTCGGGTTATAACCACTGACATAAGCCGTATAGTTACTGTCCCGGTATATCTTCTGCTCGACAGGGAGCACCGTATCACCTACATGGATAGTATCGCCCGTGTGCCAGCAAATCAAAGGAGTAGGAAGGTAGTAGGGAACCGTATCCCTTCTTATCACAAGGCTTGAACTGAATACCGTATCCGTTCTTGCCTCTATAACTGCTTCGGGGGATGGCTTTGCGAACCATCCTAAACCGAAAGCGAGTACAATCAGTAATATGTAAGGAAGCCATTTCATTTCAATTTGGTTTTTAACTTTCAACCCCACCAAGCTGCTCTATACAATTTCAATTGTAATGCTTTCTCCCCCTCTCTGCACATCCTCTATCAGCACATTGAGCTTATCGGATGTATATCGGGATTCGGTCAATCGCCCGACTTCCGTATTCCTTCCGACAAGTATGCAGCCGGCAGAGTCATCGGCAGTATTCCCCGGATGTATCAAGATGCCTTCAAAGGCAGGGACGTTAAGCAATCGTGGCAGGTTTCTGCCAAACTTGGGAGACCAATTATATACCACCTTATACTCTCCGTAAGGGATGGCGGTTTTGCCATATACCTTCTTTTCATTGCTCAAATCACGGACGGTGTCTTCCAATGTGTTACAGAAAAACTTTCCGTCTACGAACAGCCTGCCCACCGTATAAGCGGGTTTCTTCCATAATCTTTCTACTCTTAATTTCATATTATATATTTTTTATATTTAATAATTTATGTATGTTTGCGACAGTATTTAATTATACTGCTTTTCATAAAAGGTATGACGATAACTATGCCGGTATAGCGATACCGGCTTTTTTTATTCCTTCTTTTCCTCCTTCTTTGATTCAAACAATATCCGTGCAGCCAATTTTGCGATTTCTTCCTTGTTTTCAATTATCACACTCATTGTTTTCTCTGCTTTCCTCAATTCCGCCTTTTCCCACGATTTTTCCCTTACCGATATAAATTCGCAGAATATACAATAGACTGTCCAAATCATAGAGAAGACAGGGAAAGGTATAACGACACAGCAAAGTAAGTCTATGAAACACAATTCCAAGAACGGTGTGAAGTACTTCTTTGCCTTGACAGCCGTTTTCTTGTAACCTGTCGATGTCCTTGCCTCACCGCGCTGTTTGGCTTTCATAACTCCGGTCAACAGGTCTATAAACATAGCCCCAATGGTGACAGCGATACATAAGGCAATCAGCACGATGTGTGTCATCATGTGTTGTTGGATAAAGTTGTAAATTACATCTTTCATTTTGTCTATTTTTAAGATTAATACTATATTTGCATGTGTTTTTCATAACCCAACAGACCTGGCGAGGTTTGCATAAGTTTTTTCCCTGCATGCCTTCGCAGGCAGCAGGGAGTTTTTTCACTAAAGCAACTGATACAGTTTATTTTCATTTAAATTCGTAAAGATTGAGATTTTTAGAAATACATTTTTTATTAAGGAACTCTATATAATCTCTACCTTTGGCAGAATCCTTGATATACGGCGTATAAAAATAAGGCTTGACATCATTAGCACCCCTTAAATTATACCATGTTGTCATGTATGCTAATCTAACATCATATTGCATCAGTAACCTTAGATATAGTTGGTTGGTGTAGAAGTTAGCTCGTGATGCGAATTTATTGCCGGTCTCAGGTAGACACGGTATTTTATTTCTTAATTCCGCTGCAATCACAATTCGCCTTATTACAGGCAAAAAACTCTCTATTTTATTGCCAATATCGGGAGTTATATCTTCGCTCCAGTCAACAGAATCATTAAAATAGATATCCGAACCAACTACGTCCACATATTCATCGCCCGCGTATCTTTCAAAAATGGAATCTTCACCGGATAACGGATTGACACCGGGGTTATATGCCCACAGCACATTAGTACACATTCCATTTATATGCCTAACCATTCTTCTCCAAACTTCCTTATACTCTTCTGATGTACAGTTGTTCCACCACTTAGTCATACTGTAAGCGCATTCATGGAATGGCCTGAATATAATGGGAATTTTGTTACCTTCTTCATCGACAAGAAGGTTAAAAAAGTCTGAGGCTGATCTTAGAAAATCATCAAACCATTTTTTTGCGACACCTCCATCCTTCTCGTTAAGTATCTGATAAAAAGCATTCGGGTATGTGCTGTTGATATGGTCGTATGAACCGTCCCCATAAGGGTTGTTGGCATGGTAGCAAAATGTTATGACTCCTCCGACCTCTTTATAATATTTTTTCACCAAAGAAATAAATGTAAGTTTGTAAAATTCGGCTAATTCATTTTCCCCGGAAAAATGAAAATTCAAATATTTGTTCAAATCCAAGGCCAATACATTACCGAACTTCCCTGCCATGTCATATATACCGCTGTTAAGCGACAAGTCTATTTCATCAGATGCTTTTTCCACCCACACATTATCAACCTTTTTAACATACAAAGGATTGGTTTCCTGATTAGCCCACGGTGTTCCATCATTTCTTATTCCGCAGGTAAAATCTTCTTCTTGCCCATACAGCACATTGTTTGTAAAGGCATTGCGTCTGAGGTTGTAATATAACGCAATAGTTTGCAATGATGCATTTTTGTTGCTGATGTACTGTTTGCAAAACTCTATCTTATCGTTTACGCTCTCTTGGGCTTGCAATTTATCTCTTACCGACAAGGCTTCACCGCTTCTGTTTATATTCTGAGATGTTATGTATGCGTATATGTAAGGACTGTTAGTTATATCGTAACATGGCATCTTACAGTTTTTTTTGAAAGAATACATTCCATCTTTAATGCTATTTAAATCTAATAGAGCGTACCCGTACCCCCCTGCATCGGGACCTCCACTATCCTCAACGAATTTAACGAGTGTTCTCTTACTGGCGGGTATCATCTCCCGTATAAATGATACTTGATTACCATCCTTATCTATGGCAAGCGAAATCGTATTGTCACTTATTTTTAAATACCTTAAACCGATGTTATCCTGCTCTGTCTTTCTGACGTAATAAAATTCCTTGATTATTTCACCAAGTAGGTAATCATTAAAGTATAAGCCTCCATTGATATCCTCATTCTGAATCTTATATGACAATTCGCGCATTTCTATGAATAGCTTATCATCCTGTGAAACCTGAGAATCGTCAAAACCTACATAGACGGTAAGTGAGGCAATAGGCTTCTTATAATACAGGCAAACAGGTGTATCCAGCACGAATTGGAATGATTCGGTACTACCGTCGCTAAATCCTATTGTGTAGTACAAACCTGTGACAGGGATATTTTTTTTGCTACCTTGCGAATCTGCTATGTACATTAACAGTTTACTTGTGTTATCCATTACATACGGCAATTGAAACGTTTTTTTAAAAAAGAAATAGCCACTTTCTTTTTGAATGGAATCAGAAATAACTGTCGAACCTTCTCTTATAACATCCATCTCCTTAGACATCATCTTTTGCATGTTAATTGTTTCAGATAATGTTATATTTTGGGAAAGGGCATATAAGTAAGGAGAATTCTTTATATTGTAAGCTGTTTTTTCAATTCTTGCTTTGGTTGCAAAATTGGAATTTTCCGGCAAGGCCGACCAGTTAACAACTAATTTGACAGTAATCTTTTCCTCGTTAATAGAGCCGCTAAACTCAAGGTAGTTATCTTCTGCATAATTATTTGAAAAGAAATCTATAACGTTACCATCTTCATCGCATATTGCAACCTGCCAATACTTAGTATCAGGATTGGACTGACCACTTGACGAACGTCTGATTTGTTTCACGAATAGTTTTTTTGTTGTTCCTTCAATGTAAAATTCTTTAATAAAAGAGGAATAAAATTTGTTTTCAACAAAAAACGGAACTTCCACAAAAAACCATTTTTGACGGTTGGTAAAACCTCCGCCTTGATACTCCCATGTTTCGATCTCCCCGGTCACTCCCACAAACGACACCTTCAATCCATTCCTCCTAAGTCCTACGGGAACTTTATCTATGGCTGTTTCCAGCGTATATCTGTTACCGCCTTGGATATTATCGGCAGTAACACCGCCGGTCGGATAGACCACGGATACATTTATCTCGTTTATGAGCGCGTCTATCGAAGTACCTGTTCCGGGATGTTTAACTGCATCAGTGGTTGTAGCCGGATAAATTGTCTGTCCACCTTTAATGAGCTTGTATATTTTAGCCATATAATTCTATTATTATAGCCTAAGTTCCGCAAGAACTTGAGCTGTTGTTGTTCTTATGTAATTATTTATTCATATTTTTCTTAAGATTAAAAATTATATTGATGTCACATCGTCAATTTCCTCGGCTGTTAAGTATCCCGACAGGTCTATACTTCCACCTCCTCCTGTCGTACCTGTGGCACTCCATGTGCCTTTTGTTTTGCATTGATAGATTGGTCCCGGTATGGTATCACCTACTACAGCCCAATCACCTACAACCGGGGATGGTATAGCAGCCTTCAACGTCTCGATAGTAGGATATAGCCCCTTGCTGCGGGTGCTGCTTAATTTTATTTTTTCGACTTCAGTGGAAGTCTTGCTAAAATTACTGTTGATTCGGTCGGCAGCATCAGACCAAGTACCTGTTTTAATGACTGTATTGAGTTCCATATTATTTCTTCACCTTTAAAATCCCATTAGTTATAATACCTTCCACCGTCTCATAATCCACATAGACCTGTCCGGTACCGACATCATCCTTACCCGGCCAATGACTGCAACTTATATCCGCCACATACTTAGACACGCTTACCCCATTATATACCGATTTCATCCCGACCATTAATGTTTCACCTTTAGGTCCGTAAAACGAGATGTTGTTGGGATTTAACAGGATATCCGTTTTTTCAACATGATTCTGTATTCTGATACGCTCCGGATATACAGTCGTTTCGAGTGCCAGTTGATCATTGACATACTTCCGCAAGATGAGATCGCCATATTCCCATTCGTCCGATGATTTGTCAAACCTTAAGATCAAGGTGGCGTGTCCTTCTGCCGTGTACATTTCCAGCGTATTCTTTTCCGGGTCAATGACAATTCGCTTCCCATCTACAGAGGTCTCAACCCTTCCACGGAAAAATCCTCCCATTGCTTCAATGATACCGTGGAACTTCCCGCCTAATGCATAGATATATCCTTTTAAAAACACATTACCGCCATGAGAGGCAACAAAATTCGCCATGTTCGCCCACTCCGCATCAGTAGGCTGGTAATTGGGATCATCACGAAACCTCATTACGGTCAATATAGCCTGTTGAAGCGTGCCACCTGCCCAAAACGCCACATCATCATCATCATTGTATATGCCACTCACTCCGGCAGTAACCTTCTGCATCTTGCCATCCTTGTAATTACCCAATTGGATCATGTTGGCTAAAATCAGACCACCAAGGATATCCACAGATCCATCTTTAATCGCACTGGCAATATAGTTGATAGCCTGAAAACCTGCCATGGACTTATCATTATCCAAGATGGATGGCTTCCAGTCTGTGGCAATGGTCCCACGCTCTAGCTGAATATCACAAACGGTTGCGGTACCGCTAAGCATAAACACACCTGTACCATTGAAGGTGAATTTAAACGTGTACCTCTGATAACCGGATGCAAGAGATTGAGTTGTGCTGAAATCGCCACACGAAACAGCCACTGATGCACCTTTTGCTTTAAATGATATAACATAACTTTCTCCTTTAATTAAGGCCACCGATTGTGACAGGCTGCCGATTGCGGCGGAATACCCGGAACCGGCATCATTATCGGCGGATACGGTAGCTACACCTGTCCAATACTTTAATTGCTTGCTATATAGTTCCTTGTCAGGCATAAGCTCATCGGAAGAAGACAGTTGCTCACTCTCATAGTCACCGGTGAATCCGCTATTCCGTAACAGGTTTACCGACCCTAGATGCACGGCATTATATATCTCATCGGGAAGGTCGGTCAGATTGGCGGAACCGGTGGAGCCTTCTTGAATGTGAAGCTTTCCTTTCAATTCCACGCCTTCACCTTGGGTGAACTTAACAAAGCTGTTACCATCACGGTCCCCAATATACGCATCACCGTACACATGGAAAAACGCCTTGTTGTTAGTTTTGTCTACGCCATACTCAACATACTCCTTGTTCAAGTAGGAGTAGGAGTCTATACCGTGATACAGAGTAACACTCGGGCTGAACACATCGGTAGAAGAGAAAACAATGGCATTCTGTGCGTCAATATTGCTTTCATCCGTCACGTCCTTGTTGTCAATGCCTTTCCATTTGATTCGTGCACCAAGGTGGGCTACAGTATCACCCTTTGCCGGGATGTCACTGCCTGTGTCGCAATCCGCCATGCTGAGGTCAATATAGTGCAATTTGTATATGCCGACATTGATAGGCTCTTTGCTTGCCCCTACACATAAACGCCAATAATAATGGTTCGCTACCTGTTGGTATTCTCCCGGTTTTTGTATGTTGAAGTTTTTGCTCTGTACCTGGAAACCTGCACGGAAGCGGTTCTCCACTTCCACACCGTCCTGTTCGGCAAGGAAGAAACATCTGTACACGCCTTCGGGGACGCCATTGTCTACCGTTTCTTTATCCATCAATTGGAGTTCACTGCCATCTGCAAGCAATATAGGATTCCCGTCTGCCATTGAAAGTATGGGCGTTTGTTCAATGGTGCCCTTGGTCCAAACATCAATAAGCGTAACAGCACCACCCGGAGTTAGAACTATCTTTCCACCTACAGAATTTACATTTTGTATCTCCAATGATTCGAAATAGGCTTTCATGCGGACTTTCAGTTTATCAACCTCCGCATAGGTTTGACCTGTTTCCTTATCAACCATTATGATACCACCTGTACTACCACTGACAAATTTCCCTATTTCAAAAGCTTTGTCAGAGGATAACTTGTGCGGGGTACGGTCATCTTTATCTTTTCGCAAGAAGAAATTACTTCCAAAGGCTTTTATCAGGCTCTTAATTTGTTCTGAATTATATCCACCATTACCTTGACCACCGCTTACTATTGAATCAATCTGGTTCTGAATTTTTTCTAATGTGCCTACAATTTTTTCTTCCTTGAGAGTAATTTCATATTCTGGAATCATATCATCACCTTCTTTTATAGAAAGAGAATCAATGATTACACTCCCACTTATTCCCAAATCATCATCCTCAAACAACATCAAATCACCTTCTTTTATGGTATCATGAATGCTTGTCTGATTATTGGCAACAGCATCATCGTGTTGCCTTGCCATGTAAATATTGTCTACTTTGGGAATGTATGAATAACGAATATAGTCATTTTTTGCTAACCATTTTTTTGCAGATGAAAGTAATCGTTGGGAATGTGCTTTTATATAGACATCAGGCATTGATATATCTAATAATACAAACTTATCACCTGATTTTATATTATAATTTTTATATGGGAAGAACAGTTTTATTCCATCATCATATACACGAGTGCATGTAAGGATATATTTATTACCATGTTTCTCACATTTAGTTATTTCAAAATCACGTCCTCCACACATTCCGTCTTTCATTGACAAGGTAGCAGTTTCTCCCAAAAGGTAGTTGTTGATATCAAAACCTATATCCTTCAATGTGACAGTAAAATTCCCTTTTTCTATTTCCCCTTTATTATCTGCTTGACCATCATCGGTTAGCTGTTCGGCTGAGTACACTTCGTCAAGATTCCCATTATCTCCTGGGTCTATTGAAACAGTTATTCCTGCATCTTCGAGTTGCTGTGCTGTCATTCCCTCTATTGAAGGGAATATTTCTTCCAAACCTTCCTGGCTTCCATCAAAAAAAATAGTACCTTCTCTTATACCAAGTTCTTCTATGTTATCGCTGTCGATATAAGGGTCTAATGTTGTTTCGGGGAATCCAGGTAACATAAGGTTGTCTACTGCCATATTATTTGGCAGATAATTGCCGACAGAGGAACCGGATAATTTATTGTAATATCTGTCAGGCATATTTCGTGTGCTTCCATATGCTCTTAGACGAGTAACAATCTTTTGGTCAGCTTCGGCATTGCGTTCTATCTCATACAATCCTTTGCCTTTCCCATATTTAAAAATATTGTCTACTGCTATCCCAGCAGTGCCTATAGTGATCTCTCTTCCTCTTATTATGAAATTAGCTTCAAATTCAGAGTTTGTTAATGCAAGTGCATCCCATACATTTATTGTATCTACACTTATGTTGATATTTTTCTTGTTGACATATTCAGGATGAACGATTACAGTCCATTTTTTATTCCCTGTATATATACGATCAAGGTTTACCTGAATGCGTTCAGCGAGATTTGATATAGATGATGCAAAAAAGCTGAATTTTGGCAGTGAGGTAAAATGTATATTGTTGTCATTGGGAACATAATCAAGGAAATCACATCTCGCAAGTTCGTCACTTAAAGAGTTGAATTTTACATTGTCATAAGTGAATGCGTCTCCTGTAGAATTTTTACTTGCTTTCTTTAAAATAGTAGGGTCATAGTTTATTTCAAAACGTTCCCCACGATATATAAGATAATCACCTATTGCAAACTCTATAGGGGATTCGCTTTTTATAGTACAAACAACAGAACATTCACCCATAAATTCACCATTATATTCCAACTGATGAATTTTACATTTTGCTATCTGTCCTGTTTTATTATATATCGTCCAACTCATAACACTTTTTCTGTAAGTCCCGTTATTGTTTCACCAATGCCCTTTACCGGAGTTACTCTTGATAAAGGGTTGTCAACTTTCATAGTAAGCTCAAATTCCATAATATCATCAAGATTGCCTTTTGTAAGTGTAGGCTTTCCTATTTTAAAAAGTCTGCAAGTCCGACCTATTCCGTCATGTGGAACAAACAGCTTTGTTTCCACCCCACTACCATCTTTTCCTGTCAAATAATCTAACAGAAAGTCCATTTTGTCCCATGCTGTATTTGGTTCCCCTTTATAAGCTATCCTTATAGTTATATTGTATGGTTTTAAAGGAAGGGTAGGAGGTATATAAGTGTCTTCTCCGTTTTCATCTGACCAATTCCTTGAAGGGAGGTCCTTGATTTCCATGTCTGGTAAAGATATACCCATACATACCATTCCGAAATCAGTAAGACTGTCTTTCAAAGAGGAACTTTCCTTTACTTTTTGCATTAATATGGAATAAGGCTTGCTCATTGTACTATTGTTTGTTATATAAGATCATTTTATAGAGTATTCGCTAAGATCTATCTGTATTCTGTCAGTTCCTTTGCCGTATTTATCGCGCCACTCCTTGGCTTTGCGCTCCACATCGTAGGCATCAGCTTTGTTAAACTTGTTTTTTTTGTTTCTTTTGTCCTTATGGTTGTATACTGTTATTGGGCAATCAACTGCCATAAGTTCTATTTGTGCTGCGGTATATCCCCAATAATATCCCCACATTGGAATATTCCACAGTCCCCATAGCAATTTCAAGGGCTCTGTGAGGCATCCATGTTTTTCTCCGATGAACCATGCTGCTCCCCAGTCTGTCCTCGAAGGATACGCCTTGCTTCCTCCCTCGTCTTCATCATCTCGGTATCCCTCATCTCTGTCAGATATATGATAGACATGAAGTAGCTCTCCACATCCTCTTTTTTTTTACATGTTTCCAATAATGGCAGATATTCTGCATCGGTGTATTGCTTCACATAGAAAAACCATCTCCAAAGAAACCAATAAAGAAAAAATATCGAGAAATAGCCGTTAAGCAGAAGAGCTGCCACACATTTGGCATTCACTTTTCGCTCGTCCTTCTCGTTTAAGATGATGTCTGTCACCTTGCTTTTGGCTCCGTTTCTTATATAACCTATCTTCCATTTGGATTTTCCAAGAATGACAATATCCTTCTTATTGCGTTTTACCGCATTAAGTTCTCTCTCATCAGCTTCTGTAGGCTCTGATATTATCTTTCGTTTTGTCATGATTATATATTCGTTAATGAACAGAAGTGGATATGCATTATTCCACCTCTGTTTTCTAAAAAAATCTCATTAACCACCTATTGTTTTCCATAAAATCATAATGTCAGCACCTTCACTGTTCTCTAAAGGGCTGACGGCAACATTGAAATAAGCTGGATTGTCACCATCAGCAGCAACAAGACTAGAATACATTTCCACATTAGGCAAGGCGATAATAGTCTGTCTGTCTTCGCTGAACATTAATAAAGAGCCTACAACTTTTTTGGGAGCAAGAGAGTATGCGCCTCCTGAGTATGTTACACCCTCAACAAGAATACCTTCTGTACTTGTGATATCTCCTCCTACCTTGTTCATCAACAAAGAGTTTACAGGTCCTGCAATGCTTGCCACTTGGAATGAGATGTCGCCATCTCCTTTCGTTGCCTTGCTTACCCATGTACTTCCTGTAGTAAGTTTGATTTTAGTAACTTCTGCATCTCCGGTATTAAAATTTACTCCTTCTTCAAGTACTGGAAATTCTATATCGACAGTAAATGCTTTGCCTAAATCTGCTGCCTTTATTTCAGAACTCTTGAAATAAATTTCCTTTACGTCATTGAAAAGTGTTTTCAAATCGGTCAGTTTGGTTGTAACGGTTAGTCCTGCCATAATTTTGTCGTTTTTATTGTTTTACTTTGTGTTTGTTAATATGAATAGCTGTCGGTTGTGTTTACCAACAACTTTGCTTGTATGTTCCATACGGTGAAACCTAATCCATCATCTCCTTTAAGGACTATCTTCGGATTCGTTACCGAATATCTCTCAGAAACAATTGGGAATTTCTCAAGAACGGCATTAAGTATTTGTTCTAACTCCCTAGTCGGAGATATTCCGCTGCTACGGTTCCTCACAAATATCTCTATACGCATTGTAGTTTTCTGCCATGCATTCTGATCATCAATAGCTATCGGCAGAGATACCACTATCATATTATCCGTTTGTTTGGATAAAGCGGATGGTCTGTGTTCTGGGAATACCCTTTCTGCCACATCTGAAAGCCTTTTACATATGTCTTTCAATATTTCACTGATATAGTGCTTGGTTATATGCGCCATCAGGATATCGGTTTTAGATTGTCTAACAATATACTTTTAAGCCCTTGGTATGTTTCGGTTAGAACATTAAGTTTGCGTGTGTTTTCCAAATAAACTGAATATTCTGTTCCGGTGGTCATTACTATGGCATATCCTTTTTTAGGGCTTCCCTTATAACTTTGTAGAAAATTTAATGAGGTTTGCTGACCATATAAATTATCTACATCAACTGCTCCACTTACACTCCTTGCCTTTCCTTCATAAGGGCGTGTCAAATAGATGGTTTTACCCTTCTGTATTTTTAACCTTATTGGTTTCCTTAGCCTATCTCCGGAAGATATTACGAATGCAAGTTTACCGTCAATATAGAAGCCACAGGAGTAAGAGGTTTGAGTGTTCCCGGTAAAACCGTCGAATTGTCTTTTTCTCTCTGCATCATCTATCAGTTGGTAGCATATTCTTGCCATTTTGTCTATAAAATAAGCATTTTTTATGGCTTTGAACATTTGTACACCTTCATCAAACCCTTCTATCTTCCCCATATATTTAGTTTTTAGACATATTGAAATAAACTGTGGTTCCCATTTCAGTAGGGTAGGCATCAGTCACTGTCAGCTTTTTGTTAGTTCCCGTATAGTCGGTCACATCCAATATACATCCTGTACAAACGCCCTTTACTAGCCCAGGTATATCAACCGCATAATCTCCTTTTAATACATTGTCTGTTTTGAATGTGCGTAGGTTACTACTTCCATATTTATTGCATTTGCCTTCGTACAACACAGTTTCTACGCCATCATCCCATGATGTTTCATCGGATATCTTGTATACTCTGCATGTATGTGGGAATCGTGGGTTGCTTACTTTCGCCATAACTTCATACCATAGGTTTTCATCCGTATCGTCCCTTTTATAGCATTCTCTCCATATTTTTTGTAGATATCGTTAGCCATAGCTCGAAGATTGCGCTTATCGAAAGCGGAACTTTGTGTACCTCCTTCTTTGTGTTTCCATACACCGTTTGCATCTTCAATGCTGCCGGTTACACTTGGGGTGCTTGCACACCACATATATAAGTCGGCTTTGCATAATTCTTTCGTTCGTTTATCTATATCCCTTATATCAAGATTGGGGACAAGTTCACGATCTATCAGAATTGAGTTAATAGCATTATCGCTTACATCGAATCCGACACAACCACGGAGATAAGACTCTATGGTCGTGTTGAGTTCTGTAATATTTTGAGAAGCATTAGTCATTATTCCCCTTTAATTTCTAGATAATACATCCACCGTACCTTATTTGGAACTACTAGCCCTGTTACTTCGGATTTGATTACTTGGGTCATTGTCTCGTCATCAAACAGTTGACGAATCAAAGTGCGTCCACCGTCATACAAAGCTGTTCTCGCTCCCGGCGTTTCCATATAGATAGGCTTACCGCATTGGACATCACCAATAGCACCATTTGGAATATAAACCATAACTCCTTCGTTAAAACTCTGTAAGTTAACATATTCCATCTTTTTGGCGGTCTTGTTGTATTTTTCAACAACAGATATAGCATCGATTACTACAATAGGAGCTCCAACTCTCGCCTCAATGAATGCTTTAAGGGTTTCATCGTCAATCAAAGAACCTAATGCCTTTTTATTAGCATCATCTGTAACATCTGGGCGTGTATAAGTTACATATAAATTACGGAAATATGGGAGCATCATCAAATCATCCCATGTAGTTTTACTAACTTCCCAGTGTCCGGCAGGAGCAAAATCTTTTTGTTCGCTGTTACGTTTCACATCACGCATTACTTTTATAGGGTCAATGGCATTAGTATCAAATTTTTGAGTGACTGTTCCATGAGAACTATCTTTAGAATACCAATGACTTTTTTGAATATTCTTAGAAGGAACACCAAAATCTATTTCTGTGGTAATGCCTAATGGGTTATTGGTGGCATTGATTACTAGCTTCCCTTTATTGGATACAATTTGATGACGTTGGTGGGCAATAGTATTATAATTACCACCAATCAAATCGTCAATACCGTTAAATAATAATTCCATAATGGTATCTTCGATTTCCGGCGTAGTATCTCCAATAGCATTGGCGAGCATCATCTTCTCTCGGAGGATTTTGCGGCTCATTACAACTTCATGCTTAAATGTAGGTAAACCACCCATTTTCAAGCTGAGACCATCAGTTGATTTGGTTGCACCGTCACTGTCAATATCCACATAAGTTGCCATAGTGTATGGGCGGATAGTTGCCTCAATCTGCTCATACGTAGGATTGATTGGAATATTAGGATTCAAAGGGAAACCCATCTGTGAGAACGTTCTGTCTGCATTGTATTTTTCGGCAAACATATCGTTGATGTATTTAGTCAACGCACTACCTTGTTTATCGCTTACGTATCCCATTGAAGCAAGTCCTTTTGCTACAATGTCGTAGAATTGTTTGTCTCTTGTGTACATTATATCCTCCTTTCTTTAGGCTTCTCTTACAAATTCAATCATTGGGAGATTAGACTCCATGGCTGTAGGAATACTTGCTCCTACTACTCTGTCTGCATAAATTCTTCCTGCTCTCACTACGGCACAAGTAGCTAAAGTGCAACCTTCAGGAATGCAAACATCTTCAAAAATCAATCCGTTTACAGTGTTTGTAATATCGGTCCATTTGGAAGCATTGAAAGATTCAGGAGATTCAATTTTTGTTTTGTTCTTATATATTTTACCTCCATTCTCTACGATATCACCTACTTCATAAGTTTTTTGTTCATACGCCGGTCCAGCCAGCACCACTACCGTTTTACCTGCTCCCATAAATTGTACCGGTGTACCTGCACCAATAACTGTACCTGCCGGGTATTTGGTGTGATTTATCATGCCACCTCCCTGATACAGTTCTCTTACTCTGCTCCACACAGGAAAATGGCCTCCGAACTCTGCACTTCCTTGTGCTATGGTATTAAAAGTACCTTTTTGTAAGTTCATACTTGTTTTGTTTTAATTTGTGTTTGCGTTAATACTCTCTCAGTCTTGCTGCTCGTTTTTTGGTAATTTCCCTTGGCTTTGCATACGGGCTTTGAACGCTTCTCGTTTCACTTTGGCAGCTTCTTTATCTGCTGTTCCTCCATTACCGCCACTGCCTTCCCCTCCGTAAGGAGATGCTCCGTTACCAAAATACGACTTCAGTTTTTCCTCATAAACATTCTTAACAGCATTCATGAATGCAGTATCATCCATGCCTTCTTTCAATTCTGTCATTTGAACAGCGTCATTCCATAAGGCAGTGTTCTGTACTTTCAGTTCCTTTGCTTTCCCTTTGACATTACTACGTATTTGGTCCATGGAACGTTTCTGTTGTTCTCCTTTCAATTGAGCTTTGAGTTCTTCAACGCTTTTTTTCAATTCGTCCAACGCCCCATCTTGTTGTTGAGATGATTGTTGAGTTTGCGGCTTGTAATTTTTAACAAATTCGCTTTGTTCATGCCGCATTTGTCCACCCATGGATTTTAGGATTTTCACATGTGTGTTCACGTAATCATCTGTCACAATTGCATCATCCGTAATACCAGGAAGAATCGCTTCAAGATATGTGTCAAGTGTCCTTACAGATAATCCGGTGTCTCCGTACATCTGCGTGTTAGCATCAGGTTCTCCGATACTTGGCTTAAATTTGGATAAAAGGGTCTCTTTGTCCATAATGTTCGTGTCTTATTTTGTGTTTATGTTGAAAAAAATAGAGCCATATCAAAGTGGGGTTTCCACCTCGATACAGCTCTATCGGCTTTATATCTTAATCTATTATGTCGTTGCGGAAGGTGGAATCGAACCACCGACCTCTTGGTTATGAGCCAAATGAGCTACCAACTGCTCTATTCCGCGATATTATTTTATTCTCCGTTCCCTGTTGCATTGATGTCAATATAGTGTTTGCATCTCCTACATTTTACCCGAAGCATAACAATCCCTTTAAGGTAACGTATTTCGCCTATCTTTTGACCACATACAGGGCAGATTGCCATGATCCCCTTAATCTCTGTCTCATCAAAATTTATTTCTGTATGAATCTTTATCATAGGCTTTCTTTTCTGCAAAGATAAATGTTATAATCTGATTTGCAAATAAAAATAGGATATATTTTCTTTGTTTTGATAGAATATATAATTAAATCTTATTATATTTGCAAAAAAGATAGGGTATGATTTGGGTATACAGAAGTAATGCACTATATTTGCAGTGCTAACAAATTCATGAGAGCGGCAAACTCTTATGGCTCTATCCATATAGAGTTATTTTTTTGCCAAGACATATTAATAAGTAGTATCGTATAAAATTAAGATATTGCGCCTACCGAGTGGAGATACGGAAACGCCTCCGACATTAATCTTATGGATTTGTTAGCAGCTCGTAGTAGGTGCATTTTTTTGTTATGCTAACAAATCCTATTCAAGTCCTAAGCGAAACAGAGTTGCTGGGGCACAAGTTCACGGTTTATGCAAGTTTGGTTCTTAACCGAAGATGGCTTATACGAAGTCTTAATGCAATCCCGCAAACCAATTGCCAAAGAATTTAAGAGAGGCGTAAAGGAGATTTTAAAGTCCATACGCAAGACAGGCGGCTACCTTGCCACCAAGCAGGACGACACTCCCGAAGAAATCATGGCGCGTGCTCTAACCATCGCACAAGCCACCCTTGCCAAGAGAGAGGAACGGTTAAAGCAACTTGAAGCCCAAGCTGAACAACAGCAAAAAATAATCGAACAGAAAGACACAAAAATCACCAAACTCCAGCCCAAAGCGGATTTTGCCGATGCAGCTTTCAAAGCAGAGGGAAAGGTAGATATAGGTCAAGCCGCCAAAATACTCGGACTGCCGTTCGGACGCAACACGCTTTTCAAGAAGCTAAGGGAAATGGGAATATTCTTTGCAAACAGGAACGAACCGAAGCAAAAGTACATTGATGCAGGATACTTTGAAATGACACTACTGCCCCCAATACACCGTGACAATCATCCCGATATAATTTGTCAGAAGGTGTTGTGCAACCCAAAAGGATTAGCGTTTATTAATTTTATGTTTGGCGGTAATCCTCCCGAAAACAAACTATCACCAATAGTGTAATTTAAACCATACAAATTTTATTTTTCCCCACCTTGTTTATGAGGTGGGCGGACCTTTTACACACTAAATTTACTAGAAATGGAAATATCATTATATCATAA
>PPYE01662155.1_pt1 | contig 18075 bp, 19 predicted proteins | sample 1559881 | NCBI WGS metagenome assembly PPYE01 (sample SAMN08240022, study PRJNA423297) | Human gut metagenome, whole genome shotgun sequencing project. | reverse complement strand
GAATTATATGTGGCATCCGTCACCGGGAGTGCTCCCGGCCCTCCGAGGATGTGCCATTCTACCACTTCCCCGGTTTGGTAGACATCGACATTGGACCCCCAGTCGATGTCTTCCTCGTACTGGGACCACCTGGTTCCCCAGGGGTACTCTTTCGACTCATAACCTTCTGCCGTGAGCTTTTCTATCATTCTTTTCATTTCTAATTCCTCCTTTTTTTATTCTGCAAGGACTTTATCAGCCCTTGCGATTATGTCGTCTAACTCCGCGCCCTCGTACCTTGTGAGGGCGGTTACTACCATGTCGCCCGGTTCTATGCCCGGCACATCCCTATACGAGATGTAGCCGCCGAGCTCGTCTATCCCGTCGCCCTCGGCTGTAAGTACGGTGCCGACCACGATGTCGGTAACTAAGTCCGGCTCCTCTGCCGGTGTCCTTGCGGCGCATCCGCTGAGGGATAACGCCACAAGGATTGCAAGGATTGCCAGTATTTTCTTTATCATGCTATATACCCCCAGTCCGTGAACATGCCGCCGGCACCGAGTCGCTCGTCTAGCCCTATAGCTGCATAGTCTATATACGGCGCGAGATCCTCTGGGATATCCAGACAATCCTTGGCGATCCTCACTCCGAGATCGTAGTCGTCCTGTACATCGTAGTAGATATACCTCCCGTCTACGATCTTATCACGGATTTCAATGAGTTCGTCGAGGGTGCTCGGCTCTTCGATTTGCACCGCTGCCAAGAAGTAGTGCCAGTCGACGCTCTCTTTGATGAGCGCCTCCACAAGTGCCGCCGCGGCTACTACTTCGGCACTTGCTCCATGTCCGATGATATCCGTCCAGCGGATACCATCGTATTCATAGTCAGTCATGACCATTCCCGGCTTCGGATCGTCTACATCTGTATCTATCCACTCAAACCTTGTCCCATTTTCCATACATACATTCATCTTTTTATACCTCCTAAAATTTTTTATTGACTTGGAGCAAAAAAGATGTTATACTATAGTAAGGGCATTGCCCTACTTCTTGCGATGTCTGACCACATCCGACCAAAGAGCGTCAGACATCCTGTATAACTGCGGTAGCTCTTCGCTGCCGCTCTTTTTTTGATTCTCCCGTCTATCTTTAAGACACTTATATAATAGCACACTTTGACGGGTTTGTCAATACCTTTTTTAAAATTTTTTAAAATTTTTTTGCTTCTTATATATAGGATTATATTTAATGGTTTGTGGGAAAATGCTTTATTTGTTCTCGCTTGCTCGGCAACTGGTGGTGTTAATCTTTTTACCTCTTTTCATCCGTTTTTTCGCTTGGCTGTGCCACTTAACACGTTAACGCAAATGGTAATAATTAGGTTAATTTAGGCAATAGAAAAGAGCGGGTGCGCCGCTCCTCTCTTGCTTTTTACTCGCCGTTTGCCAGTCGGTACATCATGACTATATATCGTAGATCGCGGTCGTCAAGCCCTAAGCCCTCGCCGGTACCCTGGACTATGCCTTGACCGACTGCCCACTGCACCGCCTGCCGTGCCCACTCCGGCATGTTGCTGTCGATATAGTTGTATATCATCCGTCCTGTCGTCTCGCCCTGCATGGTCTCTACTATAGAGCGCAGAGCCTGGATGATCTCGGTCTGTGCGGCTGTCTGCTGCTGTAGTGCTGTGATCTGGTCTTGTAGCTGCTGTGCTGTGGTCATATCTATGTCTCCTCTCTCTGCGTCGCCCTTTATGCTCTGTAGTGGGTAGTATCTGCCGGGACAATCCGATGATCCGATCTCTCGGTGCCCTACTATATCAGTATCGGAGTATCTGGTCCGGATGTCGGCTATCAGTGACAGTATAGCGCTGTACTGGGCTTGCGGCATGGTCTGCTCCTTGTCATAGTCTCCCTCGGCGCATATCCCTATAGTATCGGCGTTATGGTGCAGTACATGGGCTCCTTGGGTGTCCTCCGGTCTGCCTCGGTATATACTGCCGTCCTTTCTTATAAGATAGTGGTAGCCGATGCCGGACCATCCGTTGTCTTTGTGCCATCGGTCTATATCCGCCGCTGTACAGGTCTTAGCCGCTGCATGGTGTAGTACTATATACTTTGTGCTTTGCCGCTTTGACAGTCCGCTGCTCCATGTCCACTTTGGCTCTATGATATGTAGACTCATCGCTGCTCCTCCTCGGTCATTTCTGCATTAAAAGCGTACTTTGGATCGTTGGCAGATATTGAGTGTCCAGCTATCTTTGCCGATGTGATATTGCTTCTGCTTCGGATCGCTTCGTATGGTCTTACATCTTTTGCTATGCTGTCTTCGAGTTCTTCCGCTGCTATGGCTCCCGGTGTGATCTGCGGCTGCTTTACCTGTAGTACTTGCAGTATTTGGGCTATCTCCTTTGGTGTGCCGTCAAGTGTGATTTTCATGGCTTATCTCCTTTCTTAGTCCAGCAGTCCGAGCCTGTCAAGCACTGTGCAAAGCTGTGCTCTTGTCATTGGCTCATCGGGTCTAAAGGTCCCGTCTTCATAGCCCTGCATTATTCCCTTCTGTATTGCCTTGTCTATGCTCTTCTCTGCCCAATGTCCGTTTATATCCTGCATTGCTTCCTCATCCTTTCTGACCTCGTTTATGTCGTCCACAAAAGTCCATGTTTCCTCTATTGGGTAGTCATAGCTCATATAAAAGTAGCCGTTTTTCTTGCTGCTGCCCTGTATGATGTCGTTGTAGGTGTTGCCGTAGCTGTTTAGTATTATTAGTGACTGTCTGCTGTCGTCCCAGCCTACCGCCAGCATGGCATGGTATCCGTAGATTCTGTTTGGATTTATGGGTGCTTTTACTATAGGCGTTACCATATCATATAGAGTATCACATACCGGTACACTGATAAGTACTCCGCCCCGCAGCATGATCGCCCTTTTGATGGTGTCCAGACTCTTTCCGCAGGTATAGTAGCTGCTGCATCTATATGGATATGCTTTTTCGTCAAGTTCTTGCTTTCGCTCTCTGTACTCGACATTTGCAAGCCTCTTATCATTGTACCACTTCGGGAAGTCGTCGAGTTTGCATATACCATACTTTGTATGCTGAGCACAGACACATCTTGGATAACAGCCGCCCTCGTCTACATCGTCGTCATGGCGGTTACCGTATAGATAGCTTGGCGCGAAGTCGTCGGTGTTGCCGTTCTGCTTCCTTTCTATTAGCCACTTCCAGTGAGCCACTGCACAGCATACACATTCCATTGTACTGCCTTGGTTTAGTACATGTTGGTTGATCTCCTCTAAGTACGGGTTTTTGTATTCGCTCGGCAGCGTTCCGGTCCCGGCTATGATGTCTTTAAATTGGTAGTCCCTGTCGTCCTTCGGGGAGGGCAGCGCCCCCCATTTTAGCTTTGTTATGTCCATTGCTTTACTCCTCTGTAGTCTCTGTGTCGCTCTTTTTGTCGCTTACTCCCGGTGTTGTTGGGTCTATGACTGCATTGTATACCGATACGGCTACCATAAGCAGGATGTACGGATTTGACACTGCACCTTTTATTATGTCCCATAAACGTCCCCATGTTGTGATGTCTTCTGCTGTCAGTCCCATATATGTCAGTATCGGCACCACTATGGCTATCACCACCGACACCCAAAATGCGGGGTTCTTAAGTCTTGCCTTCCAGTTCATTGTCTCATCACCTCCTTATACCATACTTCCGATTATATAAGTTGCCGCTGCGCCGATTACTGCCGATATGATATAGCCGACGGTCTGGCGCCACATTGTCCCGTCTCTGCCTTCCAGGACTTGCAGTCTGTCGCTCTGCTGCCTCTGCTCTTTGACCATGCTTTCTACACTGACCGCAAGACGTTCTATGCTCAGTTGCAGTCTGTTTATCTCCTGTGTTGTCTGCTCCAGCGTTTCCAATCGGTGATTTGTCCGTCTGTGCTCCTGGTCCATCCTCAAGGCGTACTCTTCATGTTCGGCTCTTGTTATGTATTCCTGTTCCATTTATATACCTCTTATTGCTGAGATAAATTGCTTGCCGGGGTTATAAAATCAACATATCCGTACACACGTTTTGTGTTTGCTGTGATTATAAATGACGCGCTCGAATCGTTTTCTGCCGGACCGTAGTCAATCATACCTTCAGGAGTATCCATCGCCGTCCCATATGCGCGCTGATCAATTATCTTGCATAATCCATGAGATATTACGTTCATACGAGACTTTGCGTCAAAACTTTGATCCGAAAGTTCAATTTGTTCCGGAGCATCTTCAAATGCCTGTCTCCACACGGGAGTTCCGTCTATCCATGTTCCTATGCGCTGCGGCGTAGTGCTGTATGTTATAAGCCCCGCGGATGGTATCACACCGTCGGCAAGCTTCTCCGCCGTCACGGCGCCGTCGGCGATCTTGTCTGTTATGACCGCTCCGTCTGCTATCTTCTGCCATATGATTGCATCGGTAGCTATTTTTATCCCTGTTACCGCGCCGTTTATAAGCTCGTCCGTTCCGATCGAATCATCCGCCATATGCCTGTTTTGGATGCATCCCGGGATTATCGCGGCGTTGCCTACAGAGGCTACCTTTAGCGCCTCAAACCCCACCGAGTTTGGCGCTATGCATCGCTCATCCACCGCGTCGTCCTGTATACGGTTGTTTGACACCGCTCCCTGCGCCAGCTGCTGCTGCCCTACGGCATAATCGGCTATCTTCTCGGTAGTAACCGCTCCGTCCTCTATCGCGGCTTCCTTTATAGCGTTCGGCGCCATGTTCTCAGCCTTTATAGTGTTGTTAGCTATATTGTCTCCCGTGACCGCTTTGTCAGCCAGCTTTTCAGTTGTTACCGCACCGTCCGCTATACATCGCTCGTCCACCGCTCCGTTCGCTATACGGTTGTTGTTCACCGCGCCCTGAGCTATCTTTACCGTAGTTACGGCATAGTCGTCTATCTTGTCGGTCGTAACAGCCTGATCGTCCAGCTTCGCCGTCGTGACCGAGGCGCTTGCCAGCTTTTCGGCAGACACCGCCCCGTCTCCTATCTTTAAGGTCGTCACGCTTCCGTCCGGATGATCTATAGGCGTTCTCTCTTTATGGTCCGCCAGTACCTGCTTCGCATACTCCGCCGCCCAATTATTTAAAAGCTTGCTTTCAGCATAGTCTGTTCCGTTTGTTTCAAGTACGCTCATTCCGTTCTCCTTTCTTAATAGCTAAAGTATTTGCTGTGCTGTGTCTCTTTCAGCTGCTGTGTCGTTTCCGGTACTTTATATACCTGTCCGTTGGTGCTTCTATGTATCTCGATCTCATAAAAGACCACTTTGCCCTGACCGCTTATCTTATAAGTGTAGCTGTCTCCGTTCTTTGCCCTTACCGGGATTCTGTGTATATTGAGCCCCGTCTTATAAAAGCTCACGTGATCACAAAAGTCCTCATCGCCTATCGCTGTCGCTATCATAAAGAAGGCTCCCGGGGATATGTCGGCTTTTACCCATATCTCATTAAGCGATTTGCTGTCAAGGTTGTTATCATAGTTTCTTATACTTGTAGCGCTCCACTGTACCTTTTCGTCTCCTGCGTTCGTTTTGTATATATCGTGCTCATCCACTATATAAAACCCGTCAAGAAAGCGGAAAAAGCCTTTTATTTCGTAGTCTTCATCCTTGTTTAGCTTATAGTCCTGTATATGCCATAGGCTGTATCGCATATCATATGTAAGCAGCTCCTTTGTTCCGTCCTTCCGTTTGGCGTATGTATAGTATATCTCGCCGTCATAGCCGCTCACTGCCTCGCTGTACTCGGTATTGAGCCTTGACGATATGGTGCTCGGCACTCCTCCGGTAAAGATATAGAAGCCCTTATACGCTAAAAAGATTATGCCGCTCGGCGTCTTTACCGCGCTTCTTCCGTCTACACAGCCTATACCCTCAAAATTCGATGATGTATATGAGATGTCGCCGTATACTACAGTGAAGTTGTCCTCTTTAAAGATCACAAGCTCTGTTCCGTACTCTGCCATCACGGTCACTCTGCCCCCGGTGTCGAGTGCCAGTCTTCCGGCATATCCCGATACTATGGACGACGGCGTGAAGTCAAAGATGTCGTCAGATGCCGATATGTATACCTGATTCCCAAGCGGCAGGCTGCCCCAGATACGGTTGTTGTGTACCGCTATATGGTCAAAGACTCTCGTTCTCCGCTGTATGGTGACACCTGAACAATATCGGTTTTGATCTCCTACTCCCTCATAGTCCCACTGCATTACTCTGCCGTTCTTGTTCCGCAGCTCTATATACATCCTATGGACATATGTTGTGTCGCCTCCGACATCTCCGACGTTGACAGATTCAAACCCTTTTACTACGGCGTCGGTTATGGCGTCTTTGGATATCTTTGATGTTGTGGGATATAGATCGGCATCCACTGTGTTGTTCCCGCTCCAGTCATCGCCGGTCCATGCTTGTACGCTTTCCGTTCCGCTGTTGTAGCTCCATATCTGTCCGTTGTTCTCCGACGCTGACGGGAAACCGCTTATCTGTATTTCTTCGTCCTCTTCAAAGATTTCCTCAAACGGATTCTCTGTAAGCCTCGGATTGCCGTACTTATCGAAAAACTCCTTGTTCTCATCGCTGTAGTTATACACCGCATCATAGGCATACCGAAATGTTTCCACATACGTTCCCTTTTCCTCGTCATATCCGGTCGTTACTATGAGATCGTCGGTTATATTACCTTCAAGCGCCGAGTCAAAGTTGTTGTCCCATACGTTGTAATAGTACATCACGGACTTCATATCGTGCTCATCGTTATTATAGCCGTTTATGATATACAAGTTGTTTATTCTTGCGATCTCCCATGTATATCCCGACGGTAACTCAGTATCGCCGCTGACTCTTTTTCCGTTGTAGAAAAATGACAAATACGACGTTCCCGGTCTCGCCGCCACTCCTGTAAATCCGTTTATCTCGGCGACGTTTCTGCTGTCAGGCGCCGCTGCTGTATGTATCGTTCCCCATGGTCTGCTTGGCGGAGGGTCTACCTTTTCCCTTGGTCCCCTCGGTGCGGCACATGGATATTCAAGAGTTGACATATTCACCATATCTTGAAATTCTCCGCGTGAAGGTTTCCTTAAACGGTTAAGCCCATAGAAATTATATGTATTTGTCTTTTCCGGGTCTCGCCCATTATACATACCATAGTACACTTTACCACCTCCCCAGAGGGTCGAAGCCTCTTTCTGCCGGAGTTATTTCTTCTTTCGGTGAGATCGGATTAGCCATAAAGAAATATCTCATTGCGTCGTAGTCATGGTCTTCGCAGTCGGTATCTACATCCTCTACGTGCTTTTCGTCGTAGATAAGATTCGGTATCGTCCTTATGAAATGCTTGCATGTATTGAAAACATACGCCATAGGTCTTCCGTTTTCGTCGAACTTAAATCTGTAATGACACTGCATTTTACCGCTCAGACGGTCGTTTTTGCCCTTCTCGAAGTATACTCCTTCTTCCTCGAACATCGTTATTATAGTACCGTCTTTTCCTCTTGACGCGTCCCAGATCGCGGGGTCTGCTATCCCGTAGATGGTGTTTCCCCTCTCCAGCTCGTCCTCTATCTTCTTTATCTCTCTTGCGATCTCACGAGGCTCCATCTTGAGCCCCGTGTTCGGCTCGTCGGTGCAGCCGTAATACTGTCTGTACAGGTACGCTCTGCCGTCGTAATCCACCGCCCACCACTGCACGGCAAACGGCTTGGAATACCCGAAATCGAATGATCTGTACCTTTTCCATGATGACGGTATCTTGAACGGTGCTATGACATGTGTTCCGAGCTGTGTTTCGTAGCACTCCGGCTTGTTTCGCCACTCCGTGAATACCTGTCCTTCGTAGCTGTCCCAGTCACCGTATAACAGCGCTTTCTTCCTGGCCTCCGGCAGCGTCGCAAGATTTGCAAGGTAGTTCGGGTCGTTCTTCATCAGCGCCTTATTGTCAAACACCGACGATGGTATGAACACCCTTGTCCTCTCTACCTCGTAGACCTCGCCGCTGTTATCCGTTACCTTCTGCTTTACAGTATACGGCACTCCCGGCTCCGACGCCGTTATGAACCTCTCTTTTACCCAGCCGTGACCGATACCGCCGGGGTTTGCTGTCGCTCTTATATACACCCTCAGCCCCGGTCCGTCTGCTCGGTTTCGTGATATGAGATATTCGTACTCCTCCTTTGTAAAATGCGTCAGCTCGTCAAAGGCGATGTATGAGTACGATAAGCCCTGATAGTTCATGTAGCTCAGTGAGTTAGGCATTGAACCGAAGTATATCTTTGCTCCGCTCGGGAAATTCCAGACGTGTTCATTGTTGTTATACTGAGCCTTTGGAAACGCTGCCTTGTATATCCTCTGCGACTTTATTATAAGCTCCCGGCACTGAGGGAATGTCTTTCTGAATATGATAGCCCTGTAGTTCGGATTATCCACCTGCCGAAGCGCCTCGGCCACTATTGCGTCCGACTTTCCGCCGCCTGCCGCTCCGCCGTAGAGGACCTCATATTCGTTCCGCATCATGAATTCCACCTGCTTCGGCTGCGGTCTCCATACTACTTTCATTCCGTCACCTCCGGCTGCTGTGTGTTCGTCGGCGTCTCAGGCAGTCCGCCGTATGCTGCCGCTGTTATTGAGTCGCATTCTATCACATGGCACACTATGTTTATCTCATTCGGCATTATCTCTATCATCTGTGTTTTATCCGCATTCTGCATGAGTATGCCGTTATAGTCAGCCAGCAGCAGCACGTTTCCGTCGGAATCGTATATCTCTACCTTGTCATTGTAGATACTTATGTACGGAGTGGTTATAGGCGTTTTTGATACGTCTATTTTTTCACCGTTTACGGTTACTATTCCGTCGTCTAAATGCTCAAAGAGATATTTAAGCTGCGCCATCAGTCCCTTTGACCAGTCGTTCAAAGCCCGGGTCTGATCTATTGCTCTGCCGCGCTTGTTCGGCGGTTCTCTGTATGATAGGTTCACGGCTGCCACGTCCTTATAAGATTATTTACATCGGTCTGACTTAGTCCGAAATTGGGAACATACGGCGTTGTAGCTCCCGGAGTTACTATCGTTCCCGTAGTCGCTGTTGCTGTCGGCTGAGATAATGCCTGATCTGCAAGCTCCGCGATCGCCTGTTTATATCCTGCCGGCTGCTCCACATTCGCTCCGTTCATCGCTCTTAGGCTGTTCATCATTCCCATCTGACCCGCGTTCTGTGCCATCTGAGGACCTATAGCCTCTGCATATCCATAACTTGTAAGACCTGTGAACGGGTCTACAGTCTCACCGTTCAACGGATTTACATATGCATTCTTGGTTGAATCCCACACAAGACCTAGCATTTCAGCCATCCACGGAACAAATTCGTTAAGGGCTGTTGATTGTGTCATTCCCAGCTCTGTTCTTCCGGTGTCATAATCAAGTCTGTTCAATGCAAGATCAGTGTCCACTATTTCGGGATATCTTGAATTGTATACGTCTCCCTGATATATCTGCTGCTCGTTGAGCCTGTGCTCGTCCGCCCACTGGTCCTGCCAGCGCGTTTCGTCTCTCTCGTCCTGTAATGCCTGATATGTCTCGTCATAGACATCCTGCCTCTGCTGATACGTTCTGTCATAATAATCATTGCCAACTGTCCTTGAATCCGCAAGATTATTTCTCAGCCTGTCGGTCTCGCCTGTGTACCTGTCGTAGCTGTCACGTATGAGCTGCGGCAGCTGATACGCCGCCTCCTGCATATAGTCGTTACGAGCTGCCAGAGCCTCCGACAATGCCGCTCCCGACGCTCCGAATACATTTGTATTGTTGTCATTGAGCGCTCTTCTGTAGGCGTCCTCGCCGAGATTTGTGTACTGATCAAGATATGTCTGCCATGCGAGATCGCTCTCGGGGTCATAGCTCCACTCTTCACGGTTTAGCAATGCATTAAGCGCATTGTCCACCACACCGCCGTAACGGTCCTCATAAGCCTGCGTTACGTCTGCAGGAGTCATCATACCTGTTCGGTTCTCAAACTCCGCTATGGCGTTATCTATGTCCTCCTGCGTAGCATATGCGACGCCGTTCTGCACATACTTTGTATCTATAGGCACTCCGCCTATCGTTGCGTTTGAGCCGTCCCAGTCCACAAGACCGCCGTAGCCCTGCGATGTTACATAACCTCTTACTCCTGTAAGCGGCTGACCTGCCAGATCGTACGCCTGACTCGTTATATCGTTCATGTCGATCTCCCCGGCGTATGTGGTTCCGTTTACATTGTACTGAGGCTTATACACGTTTTGCCCGTCTATTGTGACATATCCGTTGCTCCAGCCTATACGGCTCGGGTCTATGCCTCTGTCGGTCAAAGTCTGCCTTATACCGGAATAACCATTGTTGGTCAAATAATCTGACATTCCGCGGTTTACGGCGTCCTGTGATGCGTATGACGTTCCGTTCTCGACGTTTGACGGGATGATAACGTTCTGCCCGTTGTATGTTACGGCTCCGTTGTTGTAGCCTATTCCGTAATTATCGAATCCCGCCTGCTGCATTGCTCCTCTTACGCCGACATTATTATTCTGCGTCATTGGATTGCTGCCGGACGGAGAGAAGTTCTGCGATGTATTATTGCTGCTTCCGTTAAGCGACTGATTCGTTTTCGGGCTGTTGGTCACTCTTACGCTTCCTTTTCCCGAAACCGTTGTATCGCCTATCCTGGTCGCTTTGTTATTTCTGTTAGGCGACTGTCCCGGAGTTACTATTGCGCTGCCTCCGGTCATCGATGTATTTCCTATCCTTGTTGTCGGCATTTTATACACCTCCTGCTATGTCAAGCGGTATCTGCTGCGCTCCCTGTATCTGCGCTGTCTGCGCCGCCTGCATCGCTCCGCTGTCTATCCCCGCCTGCCTTATCTGCATATCGTCAAGCTGGGACTGATCTATAGGCTGCTGCGCTATCATTCCCTGCTGCGCCATCGCCTGCTGCTGCTGCTGCATCATATATTCATCGCGCTTTTGCTGTATGTCACGTATGAGCTGGTCCTTGCCGTCAAAGTTCATATTCTTTAATGCCAGAAGCGACAGATCGAAATTCTGCGGCAGGAACAAGCCGCTGTTCCAGAACGTAAGTATAGTATTGTTCGCCGTCTCCCTCGTATACGGGTTCTCACGCTGCGGCACTACGTCTATGTCGAATTCTATCGGCTTCTTTATTATGCCGTTCATTGTGCTTTGCGTCTCGTACATATCGGAGTTACGGAACGTTGCAAATTCCTTCTGTCCCATCTCGTCGGTAGTTCTGAACGATCTCTCCCTGTTATAGAACTGGCGCATCAGCTCTATGACCATATACACTATGTCCTTATACGCGTCGTATGTATCGTCTATCATAGACCGCGAACGCTTCTCGCCCGCCTGCTGCAGCGTTTCTATAGCTGACGCCGCGGTAACTCCGCCGGTGGTCGCGCCCTGCTGGAAGTCTCGGTTAGCAAGCAGCTCCTTGAGCTCGTCCTTCTTTGTCTCGCGATGATTGAGCGCAGACTCACTGAGACCCGTTGAGTCTATCGGTTTTAGGCCTTCGCTGTCGCCCTCATAGTGTACTACATGCTTTGTCCAGTCCTTGAATTCTTCCTCATCGATACCGCCCGAACGCTTTGTGAGATACCTTGGCTTCGCGTTTATTATAACGTTTTCGGTTATAGCGTTGTCAAGCTTGTTTATCTCTATCTGTGTAGCTTTGGCTATATCGATCATTCCAAATCCGAACGGGCAATGCTCCACAGGATAGAGCACGTCGAACACCACCGGATATTTGCCGTGAAGATACATGCCTCCGTCGTAGCCGTCAAGGTCCTCTGTGGCGGAGATTATCGTCTCCTTGCACATTTTGGCCATATGCAGAGTTCCGTCCGCCTTTTTGTAATAGCAGTCTATGACGGTCGTGCGGTTTTTCAGCTTGTAATCATCCGTCAATGTCTCTATCGTGGTATCATCGCAGAAGAGTTTCTTGAACTTCGGAAACTGTTCTTTTAGGATATCGTTCTCTATGGCGTTCGATATAAACAGGAACTGGCTCTCCTGCGGGTCCGACAGGTGCATATCAACGAATATATCAAGTATATCTATCTCATTTATATCTATGCTGTCGGTGAACTCGTTGTAGGTCACGGAATACACAGCCGTTCCGTATTTATACTTATTTCGTGTATTATCCTTGTATACCTTTTTGTAATCGGATATCTCAAGCTGCGCCGGGATTATCTTTGTGAGCTTTTCGGCGATCTCGCTGCCCTCCGGCGACCTTTCAAGGATATTCGCTGACGGGAAATTCTCTATAGCGTCGGCTCTGGCGTTCTCTATCGCTGAGAATATGAACGGTGTGTCGCATATCATTGTTTTCGAGATATTGCTCACCATCCTTGAGTAGCTATCACGGTAGAACCGCTCGTCGTCCTTTATCCTGTTTTTAAGCGTTTCTTTGTCAGACTTATACGTGTGATATGCTCCGATCATGCGCGAAATGAACTCGGGTTTCAGCTTTCCCGTGTATATGTACTGCTCGCTTCCGTCTCCATAACCGTTTGTCATATTACATTCTCCTTATTACAGATCTGCTATCGCTTTCTTGCCCGGCTTCAGCACCGAGTTTTCTACCTCTTCCGCTATCTTCGCCTGCAGCGCCCTTGACTGCATGACCACCTCTGCCACGTTCTTGGGCACCATTACGGGCTTGTCGTACTCTATCTGATACATCTTCCCGTTTATGCCTACCATCGTTTCGGTGTCGCCCACAACGTTGTTCGGCTTGGGTATGATTATCATTACTCTCTCTTCCTCTGCCTTCTTGGCTGTTCTTGCTGCCATGTTTGTACCTCCTGTTTCATTGCTGCGTTTCGGGGGCTCTGTTCGCACTGTTGTTTAAGACAGCACTCGGACCCCCTCAATGCCTGCGGCGTTGTTCCCCCTTGCCCAGATCCGGCTTGTCGGATCCGGAGGGGGACAAGATGTGCCGCCTTTTGGTTTATACGCTTGCTATGGACTCTATTCTTACCATCTTGCTCTGCTCGAGGATCTTTGTGAACCAGAAGCCCTTCCAGCCCATGGTCCCTCTCTGGTTGAGCGGGTCGCTCGTTCCTGCCGAACCGAGCGCTTTGCTTATGATCTCGACTGTGTTGTCTCCGGACGTGCCGAACGCGTTCTTTCCGAGTATCACGGTCGAATACACGGGCTTTCCTGCCGACGTTCCGCCGTCTCCCGGGTATATCTTCATATCGGTCTCAACAAGCCCTGTAGGCGCTGCCGAAAGCGTTACGTATGCCTCACCGTTCGTTCCGGCCGTGGCGCTCGAGATCGTGTACGATACGTTGTTTATCCAGCACTTCTTGCTCGAGAAGTCGGAAACATCGCCGCTCTCTATGGTCTCGGCTACATATATCTTCGTGCCGTCCACCTTGAGTATCGAGAGCTCGTCGTACTTATCGGCAAATGGGTCGCCTCTGAATACACAGGCGTCGGGGTCCTCGATGAACCTTACGCCGAATATCTTTCCGATCTCGCCGGTGTACACGTTCTCGGTATCAACGTACTGGTGCGGATTTCTCCACTCCTCGTCGGACCAGAGGTCGAACACGGCATCGGGGTGCACGAACGCTATGTAATCCTTTCCGTCCGCGGGCTGTACCTTGTTCCTCTTGAGCGAGGTAACGGCACGGCGCACATCCTTTACTGTGAGCGTATCGGTTATAGCGCTTCTTGACGTCGCGGAACCGGTATAGAATACGTTGAGACCGGACGACAGCTCCAGAGCGTCAAGGTGCTCGTACGTTTCAAGCTGGTTCTCGGTGAGAAGCTCGGTATACTTGAGCACCTCCGGCGACGGGTCGTGTGCGAAAAAGTCAAGCTGATCGGTATACGATACGTAATTACCGAACTGCTCCGGCTCGCCCTTTATTCTGGTGATGTGCACAGCCGAGCCGACGGGGGTTACACCCTCTGTGAGAGGCTGGGTAGCTTTCGGAAGCGGCGAGAGCTTGTCAAACGCTATCGTTTTCGTCTTGCCCTTCGGGATGTTCACCTTCTGCCCGAACTTTGTGTACTTCCTTTCCTGCTTGTTCCTTTCGAGAACATAACGGTTGAGCACTGCCTCCATTAACGGAGACATGCCGCTTGAAGTGGTTTTGTTTAAATTGAGATTGGTTACTCCATCTGTAACAGCCATTTATACATTCTCCTTTCTGTTACGATTCTCTGATTTTGTTGATATATTTCATAAAATCCGCTGTCGGTAACGCAGCCGGATTATATGCCGCTTCTCCTGTGCCGGACCGCTTCGACTGCACGTTCTGCGGTATCGGCGTTCTTGCTGTCTGCACCGGCGCAGCTGCTTCCTGCATATCCTTATACGCCTCAGCTACGGATTTTCCGCTTGCGAGATCGCGCTTGAACGTCTCGTTCTGCAGAGCCTGACGCATGTCAAAATCGGGGTACAGCGTTTTTACTACCTGCGCCTCGTTGTTCCACCTTGACACAAGCTGCTGCTGCGCCTGCCGTCTGTCATTCTGCTGTTTCATGAGATCGCGGTACGCCTGAGCGTCCCTCACGTCATTTCTGCGCGAGCTGTACTCCTCCGGCGACAATCCCTCCATCTCCGCGGCACGCCTGTCCATGTCGTCAGCCATAGCTTTCATGGGGTCCTCAGCATCCCTGTAATACAGTCTTGCCGTATCGCTTAAACGTCTGTATGTTTGGTCGCTGTCTCGCGTTCTGCGGTCGTTCTCCACAGCCTCGTTTATGCGCCGCTGTACATCGTTATTGTACTCCTCCTCAGTGCCGAATGTCCGAAACGGCTGCGGTTCTTGCTCCTTTTCCTCGGTCTCCTGTTCAGCAGGCTGTTCCTCCGGCTCCGCGGGTTCGGTATCAGTTGGTTCTTCGCCTTCAAAGGTCTGCTCGAAATTCTCTTCCGGTGTTTCCTCAAAGCTCGGAGTTATATCGCTGTCGAGCTCCTCCATGTACTTGTTGAAGTCCTCGGAGCTCATGTTGTTTATGTCCTCCGGCGTTACCACACCTTCTTCCTTTTCAGCCGCAGCCTCGGTCCTTGTCTCTTCTTCCATTGTTATCCTCCTTTCAGTCTTCCATCATTATTATTTCAGTGTTTATATCCGTATCTGATACCTGTGTTTCGGCAGGCTCCTCTGTATTTTCCTCAATAAGAGCCGCCTGCGCTTTCGGCCGCTTTGTTGCTGTGTACACCGCCTCAGTGCCGCTCGGTTCCACCTCCGCCGACAGCGTAAGCGTTACCGTGCCCGACACCTGCGGCATTGCGTCCCACTGCTGTAGGGACGTGATGTCAGTGGTGACGGGGGTGGCGAGGACATAATATACAGTTATGCGGTTGTCTGCTATCCACGTATTTGCAGACTCTGCCGTATCTCCGCCTATATCGGTTTTCGACAATTTCATAAATACCGCCGTGTTTGTATTATTACCAGCTAAACTTAACATATCTTTGCTACTCGAATTTTTATAATCAGATAAACTTAATCCTACTAATTTATCGGACATTACACTAACAGTTTCAGAGTTTGCAATAAACCTATCAGGAAAAAGCTTATAAAACAATGCAATATCATCGCCTTTGCTACCAGTTGCGGATAATGTCAATCCAGCACTAACAACAACACTCCCCACATTCTTCTTCAGCTCCGCCGTCTGCTTCTCCATATCCACTACCACCTCATCCGCCACATCTCCCACCTTTGCGATCTGCTCCGGCAGGTATACCGCAAAATCCTGCGGTGGCTGATACGGCTCGTAAGGCGGTATGGTCTCGGCTGTGTAGGTGCCTTTATAGATGGCGAGGCGATAGTTGTCAAAAGCGGATATATCAGTTTCAAACTCTATGGTGCTTTTTGTTGATAGAAATAAATACTGAGTAGCATCTTCTGCTATATTTTCATTACGTGCCATTGTAAACGAAAACGCATTGAATCCGTTTGTAAAATCTACTTTTGCTACTGAGGTATGACCGCCTTGATTGTTTGAAATTTTAAACCATGTCACGGGTTTGTCACTGTAAAATGTATATTTTTCTCCGTTTTTCAAATTGGCAATTGAAAATGCAACCACTTTTGATACTATGTTATACGAATCTTTATCCAGTAAATTCAGCCCCTCTGCCCGTCCGCTTACCTTATACCCATATGGCTCATATGCGGGCAGGGTGTCGGCGGTGTAAGAGCCTTGGACAAGCATGAGCCAGTATGTGCCGCTTGTGAAATCTTCTTTTGTAAATACATGTGGATAACTCGCTCCTGTACCTGCATTTCGCCAATAAACACATACATATAAAGTACCATTACTTACTGTGACAGTTCGAGGATGATTTAAAGACACTCCATAAAGCGGAGATGTAATGGTATCTGGCAACGAATTTGCTATAAGAAAAGCTCCGGCGTTTAAATTGTTCTTTATCTCTATATTGGTTGACATAGTATATGCCCCGTTTGGAACTGAAATAGCAAAGCAGCCAATAGAAGACAAATCAGATATATATTCTGGAGCGTTATCAAATACATCATAATCCAACAAATTCCCCGTCCTGTCCCCGCACAGCTGCACCTCCACAGGCGCATCGGGGCTGGGCGTGCCGTCCTGCACAGCATTGCCGCAGATGGTGAGCTTCCGCAGACGCTTTGCGTTTTGCAGCGTCAGCGGATTGCCGGAGGCAGTTACCGTTACGGCGCTTGGTTTGTAGAATCCTGTTTTATCGCTTCCGAAACCCATACTACCCCCTCACTATGCTTACCGTTCCGCCGCCTTCCGACTCTGCGAATATACTGCCTATCACCTTTAATCCGTTGTAAAATCCGCCCTCCGGTATAGTTATATACCCGGACTCGAACTCCGCGTCAAATCCTACCTTGAGATCGCCCGACGCTCCGTTCATTATATCCAGCACGTCGCCGCCGAGATATTTTATCTCCTCAGCAGTGCCGCCCGTGAGAGAGACGGACAGTAATCTTGTTCCTTCTGTCATGATATCACCACCAATTCCTTATTCTGTTGTCACCCGACGGCATACGCTTTATGAGCCAGTCGCGGTATGCCGACAGGTGAGAGTTGAACATAGTCATATAAGTATTATAGCCCTGAGTATCGTTCTGATAAAGCCTTATCTTTGCCAGCACGAACTCTACATACATCTGATCAAACGGCGCGTCACACACCGTTCTTTCTGTTATGCACCGCTTTATCACCGCCGTCTGCGTTTCGGTGTTTTCCCTCTCGCCGAATGTGTTCTGCGGCACACCGCAAACTGTTACGGTGTCGCCTGAGTCAAATATCACGGGAACGGTACTGAGCACACCTATCTGTAAATACGGGATATACAGTATGTCGGAGCTGAACACCGGGACTTCGGTATACGTTTCGGTGTCGTCTCCGTCGGTTATCGTTATATTCAATATATCGCCCTCGACGAAATCCGACGGCTCTATCCAAAAGCTTGCCTCGTTCGTTTGTATTTTCCCGTTGTACGTTATCATTCGTATCTCACGGTATTTTTCACGGTAATCCACGGTCACGGACTTAGGCAGGACGCCTGTATTGTCCAGCCTTATCCCGTTTCTGCCCTTGATGTATATGTCCTTATCACCATACGTCCTGTAATCGGTATAGTTCAATATATCGTTCCCTGCGGTTATTTTATCGACGTACTCCTGCGTGACGCCCTCCGGCAGCAGTATCGTACCGTCGGACGACACCGGGAGCACAACGCGCTTATACACGTTGCGGTCCTCGGTTATAAGCATCGACGACACTTCGTCACACCATTTGTACATCTCACCCGCGTCGTACTCGGACGGGTACACATTCATTACGTGACGCACTACATCGTTTATATACACTGTATCGCCTCCTTATGCGTAGAAATACGGCGCTAGGCTCGGTCTTGGGTCGTATGGCTGCGTTATCAGCTCATCATACGGGATCCTCGGGTCGTTCAGCCTCGGACGCATGTTCGCAAACAATCTGTCGATTATCGGGTTTATGTCGCCCGCCGAACGCTTTTCACCCGGT
>PPYE01107378.1_pt1 | contig 18090 bp, 17 predicted proteins | sample 1559881 | NCBI WGS metagenome assembly PPYE01 (sample SAMN08240022, study PRJNA423297) | Human gut metagenome, whole genome shotgun sequencing project. | reverse complement strand
GCAAACTCCTGTCTCAGGTCAAGGGAGGGAAGAAGATGTCGGAGATCCGTGTCAAAGAGGGCGAGTCCCTCGAGAGCGCTCTGCGCCGTTTTAAGCGCAGCACTGCTCGCAGCGGCGTGTTAGCTGAGGTCCGCAAGCGCGAGGCTTATGAGAAGCCTTCCGTTAAGCGCAAGAAGAAGTCCGAGGCTGCCCGCAAGCGCAAGTTTAAGTAAGGTATCTTACAACGAACGACTGTGCAGGTTCGCGTTACGCGCGGGCCTGCACTTTTATTTTACGTGCAGGCGTCGGTGCGGCGGGGTGAGGGCACCCCGCCCTACGTCCTGCGGAATTGTGCATCGTAGGGCGGCATGCCCTCATGCCGCCGCTGGCCGCTGCCGTAACCACTCATTACCCTTATAAAGGTCACCACCATGATTCTAACCCCTGAATACATCTTCAAAACCATCGAGTGCATCCACCCGGATTTTCTCGCGGCACACGGCATCAAAGCCCTCGTGCTCGACGTGGATAACACCCTGACCGCTGACAACAGTCAGGTGCTGGAGCACACCGTGCAGGCGTGGCTGGACGAGATGCGCGCAGCCGGCATACGCCTGACCATCGTGTCCAACAATACGGCCAAGCGCGTGCGCCCCTTTGCCGAGCGCATCGGGCTGGACTGGGTGCCGCTGGCCTGCAAGCCGTTCACCATCGGCCTGCGTGTGGCGCGCCGCCGCCTGGGCTGCAAAAAGAGCGAAATGGCCATGGTCGGCGACCAGATCTTTGCGGACCGGATGGCCGCCGGGCTGTACGGCTGCCCGTGTCTCTACCTGATGCCCCGCACGAACCACGACAAGAACAAATTTGTGCTGTTAAAGCGCAAGTTTGAGCCGTACTGGATCGACAAATACTATCAGAAGGGCGGCAAGCTGTATGAATGATACCCCGCGCTTCGGCACAGCCGGTCTGGCCGACAGCTACACAGTCAAAAAGTTTGACCCCGCCGCCATCGCCGCCTACACGGCGGGCTTTGGCTTGACGGCATTTGAGTACCAGTGCGGGCGCGGCGTGCGGCTGGCCCACGACAAGGCCGCTGCGCTCGGTGCCGCCTGTGCCGAGCGGGACATTGCCCTGTCCGTCCACGCGCCGTACTACATCAGTATGTCGAGCCTCGAGGAGGACAAGCGGCTGCACAGCATCGACTACCTGCTGCAAAGCTGCGCCCTCGTCAAGGCGCTGGGCGGGCGGCGCGTCATCTTCCATTCCGGCTCCTGCGGCAAGCAGAGCCGGGAGGAGGCGCTGGAAAAGGCGCTGGATACGATGGCCCGCGCTGTCAAAGCCTGCGACGAGGCCGGGTTTGAGGACTGCATCCTCTGCCCCGAAACGATGGGCAAGGTCAACCAGCTCGGCACGCTGGACGAGGTGCTGGCTCTATGCGAGGTCGACCCGCGCATTACGCCCTGCATCGACTTTGGGCACCTGTACGCCCGCAGCTGCGGCGTGCAGTTTGCCGACGCCACCGCCGCCGCGGACTACGCCGCCCTGCTGGACACGCTGGCCGCGCGGCTGGGGGATGACCGCGCCGTGCATTTCCACGCGCATTTTTCCCGCATTGCCTACACCAAGGGCGGCGAGAAGTGCCATCTGACCTTTGCGGATACAGCGTTCGGCCCGCCCCACGCACCGCTGCTGGCGCTGCTCAAGGAGCGTCATTTGGCCCCGACGATCATCTGTGAATCCGCCGGAACCCAGGCCGAGGACGCCGCCGCGCTGGTCCAGGGGTACGCAGCGCTGTAAATTGGACAAAAAATATCAATTTTCCCGCAAAAAAGTCCGAACAGGACTTGCAAAATTGCTTTTCATCCTGTAAAATATAAACAGGTATGTATAATTTATTTATGGAGGAATTTCTATATGATTTCTGCAGGCGAATTCCGTAACGGTGTCACCTTCGAGCAGGACGGCCAGGTCCTTCAGGTCGTTGAGTTCCAGCACGTCAAGCCGGGCAAGGGCGCTGCCTTCGTCCGTACCAAGACCAAGAACGTCATCACCGGCTCTGTTGTTGAGACCAGCTACAACCCGACCGCCAAGTTCCCGCAGGCTTTCATTGAGCGCCGTGAGGTCACCTACTCCTACGAGGATGGCGATCTGTACCACTTCATGGATGTTGAGACCTCCCCCTGTTCATCAACGAGGGCGACAAGATCCGCATCGATACCCGCACCGGCGAGTATATGGAGCGCGTGAACTGATTAGGTTCTCTTTGCCGGGCATGGCCGTACCGCCGCGCCCGGCATTTTTTAACATTAGGGAGGATTTTGACTATGGCTATGGATCTGAATGCAAAGGCCGCCTATATCCGCGGCCTGATGACCGGCATGGATTTTGACGCAGACTCCAAGAACGGCAAGGTCATTGCCGCCATGATGGACCTGCTGGAGGAGATGGCCGCCCAGGTCACCGAGCACGACAACGCCCTGGATCAGGTGTACGACGAGCTGGAGACCCTCGACCAGGATCTGGACGACGTCGTCAGCGACATCTACGCCGATGAGGACGAGGATGGCGAGGACGACGCCGAGGACGACAGCACCATGTATGAGGTGACCTGCCCGAACTGCGGCCAGATCTCCACGCTGGACGAGGAGACCCTGATGGACCCCGAGGGCGATCTGGTCTGCCCGCACTGCGGCGCGACCTTCGACATCGAGCTTGAAGGCACCGAGGACGACTCTGCCGAGGAGACCGACAAGCAGGACCACTAAGCAGTAAATCTCCGTTCTGCAGGGGCGGATGCCCGTCATCCGCCCGCCCTGTTTTGACATCAAGTGCAAAAGCCCCGCAGCCGTTTGGCTGCGGGGCTTTGTGTTTTGTGCGGGGCAGGGGAGACGCTTACTTCTTCCGCAGCGCGCCCTGCAGCATGATGTCGCCGAAGGACAGCGCGTTGTACAGGCCGACTTTGTTGGCCTGGCGGGCAATGCGCTCGGGCAGGGGCTTGCTCTCGTCGGTGGAAAGCAGCACGATGTGGACCTTGTCGGCCACGTCGACGCCGTTTTCCTTCTTGGTCGAGAGCACCTGCAGGTAGACAACGAACGGGTCCTTCATCGAGCCGTAGTAAATATCGTTGCCGCAGCGCACCAGCGGGCGGCCCTTATAGGTCAGTTTCGGGGTATAAGCCATATCTGAAACCTTCTTTCTCTTTAGTCAATACTTTATTATAGCATAGTTTTGGAGGGAATACAAATTTTAATTTTGCGCACCCCCAAAGGGGAAGCCTTTTTCACAGGTCCAGCTTATCCCGCTCCGCCTTTTCCTCGTTCAGGGCGACCTGCTCGGTCAGGATACGGACCTTGCTGTCGAGCTGGCTCAATTTGATGGACATAAAGAACTGCTTGGCCAGCAGCAAAAAGATGATGACAACATAGACAAAGTTGATGGGACTCATGAAGCCCAGCAGGTTTGCGGCCCAATAGGCGATGCCGGGGAAGATGGCCAGGATCAGCAGCGCCGCGCTGAACATCAGCCAGAAGATCGTATCCTCGATCTGGACCTTTGCGTGCCGCACGCGCCGCAGGATGTACCCCGCCGTGATGAAGCTGCCCAGGATCAGGCAGACACGAATCAGTGTTTGATCGAACATTTCACAGGCTCCTTTCGGGGTAGGGCGTCTCGGTGTCGCGCTTGCGGAACCACTGGATCAACAGAATCGAGATGGACATTTTGACCATATACTGCACGCTGCGCCAGAAGGTCAGGTAGCTCTGGCCCGCCAGACGTTCGCCCATTTCGACCTGCACCTCCTTGACCGTCGCGCCGTTTTTGATCAGGTAGCTGATCGTGTCGGGCTCGGGGCCGTAGTTCAGGTTCTGGGCAAACTCCTCGACCATGGCGCGGTTGAACATCCGCATACCGCTGGTCGGGTCACAGATGGCGCGGCCCGTCGTCAGGCGGATGGACCAGCTGATGATGTAGCTGCCCAGCATCCGCAGCGTCTTGGGCTTCTTCACGGTCAGGAAGCGGCTGCCGATGACAATGTCGTTGCCCTCCTCCAGCGCGGCCAGCATCGGGGCGATATACTCCGGCTTGTGCTGTCCGTCGGCGTCCATCTGCATGGCGCAGTCGTAGCCGTTCTCCGCGGCAAAGCGCAGCCCGGTCTGGAACGCACCTGCCAGCCCCAGGTTGACCGGCAGGTCAATGAGCCGATAGCCGTGGGCACGGCAAAGCGCCGCGGTTTTGTCGCGGCTGCCGTCGTTGACGACCACGTAATCATACTGTGGATAACTGCGGGTCAGCTCCTCGACGACCTGCACGATGTTGGCTTCCTCGTTGTGCGCGGGGATGACGATGAGTAATTTTGACATCTTAGCTCCTTTTGGCAGACGTTACGGCTTCCATCATTGTAGCAAAGACAGCCTGCCATGTAAAGTGGCTGCAAAGGTTTTGGCGGGCGTTTTCGGCGCGGGTGCGGGCCGCAGCGGGATCCGCAAGCAGCGTTTCCAGCCCTGTGCGGATGGTCTCGGGCGCGGCGTTTGCCAAAAACACCGCGTAGTCGTCCCCGGGCAGCAGCTCGTCGGTGCCCGCCGTGTGGGTCGTCACGATGGGGCAGCGGCAGGCCGCCGCCTCGAGCAGCGTCGTGGGGAAGCCCTCGGCGTACTCGGTGGGCAGACAGTAGGCGTCCGCCTGTGTCAGCAGCTGGACGATCTGCTCATGCGGCAGTGCCCCCAGCGCATGGATACCGCCGCCCAGCGCGGCCAGAGCGGCCTCCTCGGGGCCGGTGCCCGCCACGGCCAGCGAACAGCCCGGAATGCCCTGCACGGCCTGAGCCAGCCGCAGCGCGCCCTTCTCCGGGATGAGCCGCCCGACAAAGGCGACGAGCCTGCCGTCCGCGGGCACGTTCAGCCTCCTGCGCCAGTCAACCGCGTTGTCCGCGTGGGCCAGCCGTTCCAGCTCGGCAGGGTCAACGGCGTTGGGCAGTCGGCCCGCCGCCTGGATGCCGAACGTTTCCAGCCAGCGGCAGACATCCCCGGAGACACCGTAGAACGGGAACCCGCAGCGGCGGATGCTGCCGCAGGCCGCGTGCTCATACGCCTTGCCCAGCGCCCCGGCCAGCCCGCCGTGCAGCATATAGCCAGTGGAGTGGTCGATGACCAGCGCCGGGATGCCGCGCCGCTTACACTGCCGTGCGGCCCAGACGCTTTGCGTGTACATCCGGGTCTGGATGACCGCAAAGTCGATGCCCTGTGCCCAGAGGTCGTCTGCATCGGCAAGGGGCTTTAACACGGGGAACCGCCCGCCCATGACAGGCCAGGACGGCAGACGGTAGATTTCGATGCCGTCGGCATCACGCTCCCGCGCGGGCAGGCCCGGCAGCGACGCCGTGACGACAAGGGCGCGATGCCCTGCCGCCACACACCGCCGCGCCAGATTCCAGGTATACCGCTCGACCCCGCCGGGGGTGGGGAGGTATTGCGTTGAGAAGAAACAGATAACCATTATAGTTGGCCTTTTCAAAATAATAGATAATAAATAATAAATAATAAATAATGTGGTGTTTTCGCCTGAAGGCGAAAACAAAATTTTGAGCGCCGTCACGCGGCGCGGTCCACCAAATTTATTATTTCTTATTTTTTATTTGCAAAGCAGTCACCTTGCAATAATCGCCAGCATAATATTCACGACCATCCCCGCCTGTACCAGTGCAAGCGCGGCCACAAGGCGGGTCTGGGCGGTGTCCTCGTCAGGCACGGCGGCCAGACGGCGGGGCAGACAGGTCAGCAGAAGCAGCGGCAGGACGGGCAGGAAGTACCGCCCCTGCAGGCCGTACAGCGTGTCGTAATGGGTGGGTGTCCACAAAAGGCACCCGGCCACGGCCAGCAGGCAGCAGAGCGCCGCCGCCGCGCAGCACCAGCCGCGCGCCTTACCGGCAGGCTTCATCACCGCGCCCTGCACGGGCAGCGCCGCGTAGGCCAGCAGCAGGTACAGCACCGCGACCCAGCCCCAGGCCAGATCAACGGTGTAGTAGCTCAGGCTGCCGCCCACCAGCGTGCGGATGTAATGGTCGCCGTTTTCCACGGCGCTGCGCACAAACAGCAGCACCGTGTCCACGGGATGGCGCAGGATGTAGCCCGGCGTGTAGGTGGCTTTGTCGGCCTCGTCCGCCGTGCTCTGGGTGCTGCGGGTCGCGCGGGCAGCCTCGACCTCCTGCGCCAGCACCGTGCGGTCCAGCGGGATGCGGTCATCCATCGTGCCAACGTCCACACCCAGCGCGGCGAAGCTCTCGACACAGCTGGTCAGGTTGAACAGCTGCTTGTAGGCCTGCACCGCGCCGCCCTCGGCAAAATAGGGCAGGTAGGCGTCCGCGTTGCCGTCGGTCACGTCGGTGCCCAGCAGCGCATAGGAGGCCATCGTGTAAAATGCCTGGCCGTCGGTGTAGCTGTTGGCCCTGTCGGGCGAAAAGAGGAAACTCTGCCCCAGCACCGCCGGGCTGACGTCGCCCTCCTGCATGGCCTGCACCCAGAATGCGACCTCGCGGGCCGCGGGGCTGCGGTTGTCGTCCACGTAATAATACAGCCGCTTGACGTAGTTTTCCAGCGTACTCTCGCCGCAGATCTCGGCCTCGTAGGCTTCGTCCGGCTCTGCGGGGCGGCTCTTGACCGCGCGGTCTGCGTCCTCCGCTGCCGTGGTCTGCACTGCGGTCTGCCCGCTGCGCAGCGTATCGGTCAGAAGGCCCGTATTCAGCAGCAGCGCCAGCGCCAGACAGGCGGCCAGATAGGCGCACTTCTTCGCCCTGGCGTGGTGCCCCAGCCGCGCGGCGGGCACCAGCAGCAGCAGTGCCGCCAGCGGCAGATAGACGAGCTTGCCCGGGGCCAGCAGCACGCCGCAGAACAGCAGCGCCGTCAGCCGGGCGGGGGAGAGCGCCTTTTTCTGATTCGGGCCGAACGCCGCGTCCATCAGCAGCGCCGTGAACACAAAGCACAGCCCCAGCAGCGGCGCGTCCCGGCTGAAGCTGGCCGCCAGGTGCAGCGTCATGGGCAGCAGCGCGGCCACGGTAAAGACCCGCTTGCCGAACGGCGCGGTCTTGACCGCCAGCGCCGCCAGCGCCGCAAAGAGCAGCAGATTTGCAAGCCGCCCCAAAAACAGCGCGGGCGCAAAGCCAAAATGCAGTACATAGGCCAGAAATACTGCCGCCGCACTGACGACGTACAGAAGCGGGTTCTGGTCGGTCTGCAATTCATTATATTCCTGATGGCTGTCAAAGGGCTGGTCTGTGGTGGTGAACAGCTGGGAGGTGAACGCCTCCCACGTAAAGACCGTCGTGTTCTCGTTTTGCAGGTCGGCGTCCTCGTCACCGACGCGGCGGAAGCTCGTCGTCGTGGGCACCTTACCCATCCGCCACTCGTCGTGGGACAGGTCGTTGGCCCAGCGGCAGGCCAGCGTAAAGCTCTGGTTGATGTGGTATTTCTCGTCGGGCGCAGCATAAGGCGGCAGCACAAAGCTGTACAGCAGTCCAAAGCCGAGCACCAGCACAAAAACAAGACGGTGCAGTGCCAGTTTTTTGCTAAGCACCGCCCACACGGCCAGCGCGGCCAGCACGGCGGCCAGCACGCCCACAAGCAGGAAGAACCGCGTCAGGTAGCCGCCGATGCGCTGGTAGGTGATCTGCATCGCCATCGTGCCGTCGATCACACGGTCATCCACGGCCATCTGCTCCTTCCAGAGCGCGACACCGTCGCTGTGGCCGATGGCCAAAATCGCGTCCGTCGCGTAGTGCGGCGTGACGGCCAGCTTGTAGCGGCGGCCCTCCTGCCCGGTCACGGCGGGGTCCATCCCCAGGGTCGTGTACTGGTCGGGCACGATGTAGTCCATCGTGCCGACGGAGCGGGACAGCTCCTCGCCGGTGTCGGCGTCGTAGAGCACAACGTCCAGCGCACCGCAGGGCTGATCACCCGGCAGGTAAAATTCAAGACCTATCGTCAAAATATCCTTGTCGTAGGTAAAGACCTGCGTTGCGGTCTGGCCGTCCTGCAAAAGCTCGGCCCGCAGGAAGTCGGTGACGATCTCACTGCGGCCCTTGCCCACATCGGGCCGGACCTTCGCCAGCCAGATCAGCACCACGCCCGCCAGCAGCACGACAAGCGTTGCCAGTGCCGCCAGCAGGGGGGTATGTTTTTTGTTTTTCATGAAATCTCCTTCCGTTAGGCCGTAGGGGCGGATGCTCGCATCCGCCCGCGGGTCGATGCAAGTATCGACCCCTACAGCCGCCCGCAAGTTTAGCGTTACAATTCCACCTGAAACGCCTTTTTCACAGCGTCGTTCCAGCGTCCGTCCCCGCGCAGGATCTTCTCCACCGCTCCGCGGACGGCACCCTCGCCGCCGCGCTGGGGGCAGATATAGTCGGCGCGCGCCCGCACCTCCGGCGCGGCATCCGCCGGACAGGCCACAAAGCCGCACAGCGCCATGGCCGCCAGATCGTTCAGGTCGTCGCCACAGTAGGCGACATCGTCCCGCGCGTAGCCGTTTTCAGCCATGAAATCCCGCAGGAACGCGGCTTTTTTGCCAACATTCTGGTAGATGTCGGTGATTTTCAAATCTGCGGCGCGGCGGCGCACGGCCTCGCACTCGCGCCCGGTGCAGATCATCACGCGGATGCCCGCCGTGCGCGCCAGCACCAGCCCGGCACCGTCCTTGATGGCAAATTTCTTCAGCTCATTGCCGGTGGCGTCGTAGTAGACGCCGCCGTCGGTCATCGTGCCGTCCACGTCCAGCACCAGCAGTCGTATCATCGTCAGACCCTCTCGTACTCGCTGGGGGTGATGAATTCCACGGGCAGACCCGCCGCGCGGATGGCTCCCGCCATCTGGGCATTGTAGGCCGCACCGCGCCCCGTGTGGGTGTGCAGGCCCTCGTCCGCGTAGGCGGCAGTGCCCGGCCTGTAGCCGTCGGCACCGGCCAGCAGCACCCGCGCCGCGCCGCACTGGCGCAGCAGACGCAGCAGCATCAGCACGCTGTTGCCGCCCTGCGCGTCGGTGGCGGACAGCCGGTCATAGTTGACCACCGCCGCGTCCTTGTCGGCGCGCAGGTTGCTGGTCAGGATCAGCGGGCAGGGGTAGGCGGCATCCACGTCAAAGCGTTTTGCGTTCGTGAAAAACGCATAGTCGGGCGTCACAAAATCCGGCACAAAGTTGGCCGAGACTGTCATGTCGGCCTGCGCGGCTGCTACAGCGGCACGGCCAGCCTCGGCAGCCAGGCTGCCGCCGGGGGCCAGCACCAGCACGTTCTTGCCCGCAAAGGCCTTCTGCAGGGCGGCCAGTGCGCCTGCGTCGTCGATGCGGCGGTTCTTGTACTCGGTGTAGAGCGTGTCGGCATAGGCGGCATCAAACACAGTCTTTTTGTTCGGCGCGATGGCCGCCAGAATATGGTTGATGTCGCGGTTCGTCAGATCGCCCTTGCCAAGGTAATGCTCGGCATAGTTGCGGTGCAGATTGAACCTGGCCGACAGGAAGTACGCCGGGGTGTAGCCCCACGCGCAGTCGCCCTTGATGGGCGCAATGTGGTCCTGAATGGCATCCATGAGATCGTCAATGTTGTAGTGGCCGCCGAAGTACTCGTTCATATAGTCGGCGATCAGCTCAATCGGCAGGTTGCCGGGGATGCGGCCCATGCCCATCAGGCTGCCGTCCACAGCCAGGTCGCGGCGCAGATGCTTGTCGAGAAATTCCTGCGCCAGGCAGAAGCTCAGCGCCATGTTCTCATGCAGGTGCAGCGCCAGGCGGATGTCCGGGGCTAAATTATGGTCAGCCATGCTGACGATGCGCTCCAGATCGCGGCGGCGCATGCTGCCGAAGGTATCCACAATGGAGAACTGCCACGGATGAATTTCGTTGACCTGCTCAAAGATCCAGAGCAGGTCCTTGTCGCTGTAGCCCATGATGTTGATGGGGTTGATGGAGACCTTGTAGCCCAATTCTTTGATGCGGCGGGCAAAGTCCATGCCGTCCTTAATGTCGTAATCATGGGCGGTGATACGGATGATTTCAATGCCGTGGCCGTCGTAGGGGGACAGCTTGGCAATGTCGTAGTTGGAGCGCATCGCCATGCCGGAGTACATCGTGTGGCCGCGCTGGCCCTCGTCGGGCAGCAGGCGGTTCAGCTCCTCAATCGTGTTGCAGACCGTCACGTCGGGGTCGTAGCCGTCCACATTGCGCAGAAAGCCGACCTCGACGACGTCCACGCCCGCGCGGGTCAGCGTCTGGATGATGCGGCGCGCCGAGCCGAAGCCCCACTGCCAGTTGTTCACATAGCCGCCGTCGCGCAGGGTGCAGTCCAGCAGTTTAATATCAGCCATGCTGCTTCTCCTTCAAAATTTCATTGACCAGCGCCAGATCCTTCGGCGTGTCCACGCTGACCGTCTTGTACGGGCTGACGATGGCGTGTACCTTGTGGCCATTCTCGATAAAGCGCATCATGTCGTTTTCCTCGGCTTTTTCAAGGATGGATTTCGGCGTATCATGGTAGAATTTCAGTGCCTGCTTGCTGTACAGCTGAATGCCGGTGACCTTCTCGTACTCGAAATCCAGCGTGCCCTTCGGGTAGGGGATGGGGCTGCGGGAGATCAGCAGGATCTCCCGTGCGGCGTTCGTCACGACCTTTTGGTTCGAGAAGTCGATGACATCGGCGGGGTGCTCCATAACGTTCGTCAGCACCGCGACGTAATAGGGGTCATCGGGCAGCGTGTCAGGCAGGATCAGGTCGAACGCCGCGGGGTTGACCAGCGGCTCGTCGCCCATGAGCTGCAGGTAGAGGTCGGCGTCCTCGACGGTGCTGACCTCCCAGATGCGCCCGGTGGGGGTGTCGTGGTCGGGGCTGGTCATAATATACCGCATATCGTAGGTTTTGCAGGCGTCGGCAATGCGCTCGTCGTCGGTGGCGATGAGCACATCGTCCAGCTTCGGGCAGGCCCTGGCGGCCTTGTAGACCCAGTAGATCATCGGTTTGCCCAGCACATCGGCCAGCGGCTTGCCCGGCATCCGGGTACTGGCGTAGCGCGCCGGGATCACAGCGATTGTTTTCATGGTTTATACCTCAATATATCCGCGGGAAGCTCTCTGTAGGGGCGAGCATTGCTCGCCCGCGGCTGTTTGCCTCATTTACAGCTTTCCCGAAAAAGCGTTGTTTCGTAAAGTTGACGGGCGAACAATGTTCGCCCCTACATCCCCAGCCGCTTATAGGAGTGCCCTCGCCTCCTCCAGCGTCAGCAGGATCTTCTCATCCGCCGCGGTGAAGCCGCGCAGGACGAAGCTCTGTACGGTGACGGCACGGGCGAAATGGAAGGGGAGGCAGAAGTTCAGCACCTCGCTGGGCATCGTGCGCTCCAAAATGACTGCATCGGGGAACAGGGCGGCGTAATCCGTCGTGTCCCGCGGGTGTGTCTTGATAAAGAGCGGCCCAACGGCATATTTTTCCGCCACCGCTTTGAACATCGCGTCCTGCTCCGCTTGGGTCATCAGCCCGTCGGCCACAAAGCTGCGGGGCAGCAAAAGCGTCGCGCCGTCTGCCTTCTCGGGCAGGGGCTGCGTCAAAAATACGCGGCGTACCATCGTTTTTTCGTCGTCAGTCAGGCTCTCCAACAGTTTGGCCTTGCTGTCCGTCACCATGCGGTCCGCCGAAAACAGCGTACACCGCGCGGCGTCCTCACTCTCGACGCGGACGCACCACGGGCTGTCGCCCCAGTACAGGTAGCCTTTTCCGCGCTGCTTCGCGGCAAAATCCGCCGCGGCGCGCTGGTCGGTCACAAGATGCTGGTCAGGGCCGAGCGTGCTGCCGAACGTGTCCTCGCACAAAATATACCCGGCGCGGCAATCCTGCAAATAGCGGCCCAGCACACTCCAATCGTTGTGGATATAGACATTTTCAAACGCTGCACGGTTCAATTTCCAGCCGCACAGCTTCTCAAAGGCGCGGGCCGCGCGCCGGTGGGCAAACAGCCCCGTCACGGTCCCGGGCCAGCGTGTCTCGTCTACAAGGACAGTCTTGACCACGCCCGTCGCGTCCAGACGTGCCGCCAGCGCGGCGGTGTCGGGCACGGAGGCCGACAGCACCATTGTGTGGGGCTTGCCGGCGCAGCGCCCGGCCCGCAGCAGATCGACCAAGACCTGATACGCGGTGTGGCAGATGTACAAATTCGGTTTCATGCGTTACTCCTGCACGAGCTTGACGGGCGGGAAGTGGATGCGGCCCCAGCCGGACGCCCACTCGGGCATCGTCAGGTCGCTGTTCGTCACCTCAAAGGCGAACTCGGTCACGGGCTTGTCCAGGCAGACCGCGTGGGCCAGCGCGCCGTCAAAAATGTCGAGATAGAAGAAATACTGTCCCTCGCCCAGCAGACTCGGGTCAAATTCAAACACAGAGGTGTAGATTTTGCCCGGCTCGGCGGGGCCGAGGTCGACGGGATGGGTGATGCCGACGGGCGTCGAATCCCGCGCGTGGAGGTTCATCTTCATGTGGATGCCCGCGAACGGCTCCGAAACGCGCCAGGTGATTTTTACCCGCATCTTTTCGGTATCGGCAAACACGCTCGACTCCTTGCCGACGAAATCCAGCGTTTCCAGCCGGAACCGCTTGCCCGCGCTGCCCGTCATGCGGGCGACGTCGGCCAGGTCGTAGTGGACAACGTTGACGTCGGTGGTGTCCATGTAGACCGCGATGGCCTGCTCCACGTCGCCGTCAAAGATGACCCTGCCCTTGTCCAGCACGACGCAGCGGGTGCAAAGCTGACGAATGGTCGACATATTATGGCTGACATACAGCACCGTGCGCCCGTCCTGATTGGCGACGTCGCTCATTTTCCCTAAGCATTTCTGCTGGAATTTCATATCGCCGACGGCCAGAACTTCATCCATGACCATGATCTCGCTGTCGAGATGCGCGGCCACAGCGAAGGCCAGCTTGACGAACATGCCGCTGGAATAGCGCTTGACGGGTGTGTCGATGAAGTCGCCGCACTCGGAAAATTCAATGATTTGCGGCAGCTTTGCGTCGATCTCGGCGCGGGTCATGCCCAGAATCGCGCCGTTCATATAAATGTTCTCGCGGCCCGTCATCTCGTTGTTGAAGCCGGTGCCGACCTCGAGCATCGAGGCCACGCGGCCACGGATCTTGATTTCGCCCTCGGTGGGGGCGGTGATGCGGGAGAGCAGCTTGAGCAGCGTGGATTTGCCCGCGCCGTTGCGGCCAATGATGCCCAGTGCCTCACCCTGATAGACGGTCAGGTCAACGCCGTTCAACGCCATAAACGTCTGGCCGAACAGCCGCTGGTCGGTGCCGATGACGGTGTTCGGGTCCTCCTTGCCGCGCACACGGGCCCACCAGCTTTGCAGGTCGTGGGTCAGCGTGCCGCCGCCGATCTGGCCGAGCTTGTATTGCTTTTTCAGCCCCGTGACCTCGATGACAGGGCGTTTTTCATTTGCAGACATAGTTACGCGCCCCTTTCTTACACAGTATCCATGAAGGTCTTTTCAATGCGGCTGAACAGCACGACGCCCAAAACCAGCGCCGCAGCGGTAAAAATCAGGCTGTACACAATGCCGAACGTCGTGACCGTGCCGGTGCCCAAGGTAGCCATGCGGAAAATCTCAATCGGCGATGTCATGGGGTTGAACTGGACGAGCACCCGCAGGCGCGGGGAGTTGTCCAGCATCGACAGCGGATAGACGACGGGGGAGGCGTACATCCAGAGCTGCACGCCGAAGCCGACGGCAATCGCCAGATCGCGGTACTTCGTCGTTAAGGACGACACGATGATGCCGACGCCGAGACCCAGCAGCATGACCTCCAGCACGACGAACGGCACAGCCAGCACCCACAGCGTAAAGGTGACGCCGCTGCCCGTGGCAAAGAAGTACACCCAGAAGATCAGGTACATGACCGCCTGAATGCCGAAGTTGATTAGGCTTGTCAGCACCTGGCTGACCGGCATCGTCAGGCGCGGGAAGTACACCTTGCCAAAAATTTGTGAGTTTGTCACGAACGTATTGGCTGTATTGTTGACGCAGTTGGCAAAGAAGGTCCACACCGTATTGCCGGCCATGTAGAACAAAAAGCCGGGCACGCCGTCGGTGGGCATGTTGGCCATGCCGCCGAACACAACGTTGAAAATCACGGTGGTGATGAGCGGGTTCAGAATGATCCACGCGGGGCCCAGGATCGTCTGCTTGTACAGCACGGTAAAGTTGCGCTTGACGAACATTATAATTAAGTCGCGGTAGCGCCAGAGCTCCTGCAGGTCGATGTCGAACCAGCCTGTCTTGGGCCGGATGACCGTAGTCCAGCCCTCGTCAGCCGGGCGGGTGGTTTGCAGATTTTCAGCCATAAAAATACCTGTTCCTTATGTGTAAAATCGTGGTTGCATAGTTATCCATAGTAATAGTGCTATTTTACCACATTATGCGCAAAGAATCAACTTGCCGGGGCGTATATAATAGCAGCAGAATATCGTGCGCGGTGAAAGCGTAGGGGCGGATTCCATATCCGCCCGGGGGCGTCCCCGCAGACAAAAAAGCGGTCTGCCGAAAATCCATCGGCAGACCGCTTTCTATACAAATTTACAGCACCTTTGACAAAAATGCCTTCAAGCGCTCATTTTCGGGGTTGGCGAAGAACTCCTTCGGCGGCTTATCGACTTTGACGATGCCCTCATCGATGAAGATGATGCGGTTTGCGACCTCGCGGGCAAAGCCCATCTCGTGGGTGACGCAGACCATTGTCATGCCGCCGCGGGCCAGCTCCTTCATCAGTTCCAAAACCTCTCCGACCATCTCGGGGTCAAGGGCGGAGGTCGGCTCGTCAAACAGCAGCACGTCGGGGTTCATGGCCAGCGCGCGCACAATCGCAATGCGCTGCTTCTGCCCGCCGGACAGCATGTTGGGGTAGGTGTCGGCCTTGTCGGCCAGACCGATGCGCTCCAGCAGCTCCATGGCTTTCTTGTCGGCCTCGGGCTGCTTCATCAGGCCCAGACGCACGGGGGCCAGCGTGATGTTCTTCTTCACCGTCAGGTGGGGGAACAGGTTGAAATGCTGGAACACCATGCCCATCTTCTGGCGCACATGGTCAATGTCGTGGTCGGTGACTTCCTTGCCGTTGAAGATGACATGGCCGCCGTCCGGCTCCTCCAGACGGTTCAGGCAGCGCAGGAACGTGGATTTTCCGCAGCCCGAGGGGCCGACCAGCACAACGCAGTCGCCCTTGTTGATGGTCAGGTCCACGCCCTTGAGCACCTGCAGGCCGCCGTAGTTCTTCTGCAGTCCTTTAACGTCTATCACTTTGCGCCAGCCTCCTCTCAAATTTTGCAAGCAGCGCGCTGAACAGCATGACCAGCACCAGATAGGTCGCGGCCACGCCGAGCAGCGGGAACATAGGCTCATAGGTACGGTTCATGATGCCCTGCGCGGCATACAGCAGCTCCTTGCCGCCGATGACCGTGATCAGCGAGGAGTCCTTCAGCAGCATGATGAACTCATTGCCCAGCGCAGGCAGGATGGAGCGGATAGCCTGCGGGATGATGATTTCAAACATCGTGGTCATGTAGTTGAGACCAAGGCTGCGGCCCGCCTCCATCTGGCCGGGGTCAACGGCCATGAGGCCGCCGCGGATGATCTCCGAGACATAGGCGCCCGAGTTGATGCCCAGCGCCAGCGCACCGACCATCGTGAAGTTGCGGCTGCTGGCGAAGATGACCATGCTCATGATGAGCAGCTGGACCATCATAGGCGTGCCGCGGATGACTGTGACATACACCTGCGCTACGGCGTTGAAAATGCCCAGGATCGGGTTGCGGTGGTGGGGCTTCTGCTGCGCGTAACCCACGCGGACCATAGCGACGATGGCACCCAGCACAACGCCCAGCACCAGTGCAATGGCCGTGACCAGCAGGGTCGTGCCCACGCCCTTGATGTACTGCTGCCAGCGGTCCGAGTAGAGAAATGCCTGGTAAAATTTTACGAAGAAGTCCTGCCCGAAGTTCAGCTTCTGGCCGTTCTTGACCAGCTCCGAAAGCGCTTCAAACTGTGCTTCCATCCGCAACACAACCTTTCTTTCTGTTTGAATTCAGCACACCTGTAGGGGCCGGGCATGCCCGGCCCACGGCTTTCCGACAAACCCTTGCCTGCGGGAAGGTTGCGGGCCGCATATATGCGGCCCCTACAGCGCGATATTTGTATTATACCATATTTCCGGGAAAAATCACACTAAATAAAAGAAAAGCGCGCCGGGGTACCGGCGTGCCTTTCCGCTTGCTGCAAAGCGCTTATTCAGCGGTGATGTACTTGTCCACGATGGCCTGCAGGGTGCCGTCGGCCTGCAGCTCCTCCAGAGCGCCGTTGATGGCGTCCAGCAGCTGGGTGTTGCCCTTGGCAACGCCGATGGCGTAATCTTCCTGGGCGTAAGCGGTGTCAAGGATCTTCAGGCCGGGGTTGGCCGCAACGAACTCCTGAGCGGGGGCGTTGTCGATGACGACGGCATCGACCTGGCCGTTGTTCAGGGCCTGCACAGCGGTCAGACCGTCATCATAGGCGATGACATTTTCCTCACCGAAGTCATCGGTGCAGTAGAGGTAGCCGGTGGTGCCGCGCTGGGTGCCGATGGCCTTGCCGGACAGGTCGTCAGCGGTGGCAATGTCTGAGCCCTCAGGCACGATGATGGACTGGATGCCCTCGGCGTAGGTGTCGGAGAAGTCCATGACCTTCAGGCGCTCGTCGGTGACGGTGACACCGGCCATGACCATGTCGCTCTTGCCGTTCTGGGCGGCCAGCAGGGCGGCGTCAAAGTCCATGTCGTCGACCTGCAGCTCCAGGCCGAGCTTCTCGGCGATGGCACCCGCAACCTCAATGTCGATGCCCTCGAAATCACCGGTGTCGGTGGTCATCTCATACGGGGGGAAGGCGGCGTTGGTGGACATCGTCAGCTTGCCGGCGTTGACGGTGGTCACCGCGGCAGCGTCGGCAGAAGCGGCCTCCTCGGTGGAAACGGCCTCGGAAGATGCAGCCTCAGAAGAAGCAGCCTCGCTGGAAACAGTCTCGGTGGAAGCGGAACCGCCGCAGGCGGCCAGGCTCAGCATCATAGCGGAGCTGAGCATCAGAGCAGTGATTTTTTTCATGATGATCTCCTCGATTCAATGTATCTCAAATGTTTGTACCTTCCCAAGCCCTCACTTGGTTGATGTATACAGTATAACTGCATAAATATGTAAAGTCAATGTATATTTAATAACTTCGGCGTTTTACATGGGCAGAGCAGGGGAGTGGAAAGTTTTTTGTGCAAACTGGCGGAGGTATAAATGTAGGGGCCGGGCATGCCCGGCCCGCAGCTTTACAACAGACGCCTGCTTGCCTTTACGTTGCGGGCCGCACATGTGCGGCCCCTACAACCTCAACATTCCAAATTTTTCTACTTGACTTAAAGCCGCACTTGTGCTATAAATAACTTAACTTCATCCTGTACAAAGCCATGAGGCAGACAAACGGGATGCGAGGTCCTGCACAAGAGAGAACCGCCGCGGTACGCCGCGTGGTGCAAGCGGTTTTGCAGCGGCCCGCAGCCTTACCACTGCCGAGCGCGGGGGCGAACCTCCGCCGGGTACGGCCCGTTACAGCCGGTACGAGCGGCGCTTACCTTTTATTATATAAGATATAAGCGCAATCTGGGTGGAACCGTGGAGCTATATGCTTCATCCCTTTTGTAAGCGAGGGATGGAGCATTTTTTATTTGCATTTTTGTGCAATTGCAAAAGGAGCGTACAATTATGAAGATCATCTACAAGGACGGTACCGTCGCCGAGTGCCCGCAGGAGGAAGAACTGCACGTTCTGCGCCACACGGCTGCCCATATTATGGCGCAGGCCATCAAGCGCCTCTACCCGCAGGCGGACTTTGCCTTCGGCCCTGCCACCGAGAACGGCTTCTACTATGACGTCGACCTCGGTGACATCAAGCTGACCGACGAGGACCTGGCCGCCCTCGAAAAAGAAATGAAGAAGATCTGCAAGGAGAATCTTCCCATCAAGCCGTTCATCCTGCCCCGTGACGAGGCCGTCAAGCTGATGGAGGAGCGTCAGGAGCA
>PPYE01320629.1_pt1 | contig 18093 bp, 16 predicted proteins | sample 1559881 | NCBI WGS metagenome assembly PPYE01 (sample SAMN08240022, study PRJNA423297) | Human gut metagenome, whole genome shotgun sequencing project. | reverse complement strand
GATAACCCCATTATACCAGAAAAACGGTTATAAATGTAAAAAAGCCCGGCTTTTGCCGGGACTTTGTCTACAGTCTGAGGAGCGGCCAATACGGTCGCTCCTCTTTGTTTTTTCCAATGACAGATACAGAGAAATTTCACTCCACAAAAAGGGACCTAGAACCATAACAAGTCTCCCAAAAAATAAAGTTCGATTCTATTTCTCTCCTTGATATTCTTCTTCCCCAATGTATTTTTCCGTCATAGTTTCCTTCTGCAACTGTAATAGAATCATTCTCGATTCCCAACACAACAACGGAATGATCTGTACCATGATTGTTGTAGCGAATCCGATCTCCCACACCTAACGAATCCCAATCAAGCCATCCATACTGTACAGAGCTGTTGCTCACTCCAAATACCGCATCTGTTGCAATATAAGCGAATGCTGCACAACCTCCTCCTATATCCCAGGCTCTTCTTGCAACCGTATCAGTGTTTGTCCATTTCATTCCTTCTGGATATATTTCTTTTAACTTCATCAGTCTGGAATATGCCTCTTCATCAGATATCTGGCTTAAACTATTCTTAGAAATATCCATCTGCTTGAAAGCAACAAATCCGTGTTTTGTCAGTCGTCCATTTTCGTCCACAGTCAAGGGACTATCCACAAAGTAGTAATCTTCTTTTATTGGCATTTTTTCCTTAGGAACGGTAGTGGAAACATACATATAACCTTCTTCGTTAAAACCAAAACACTCTCCAAACCCATCTCCCCTATCAATCCATTCCCACTGATTTATCACATATGTTCCGTCATTCTTCTTGTATCTCCAATTAGAAACTCCGTTTACATTTTGTGGGCGCATATTATCCTGCTCCCACTCCCCTGTTCTCTCAGTTGGAGCAACACTGCTTTCATCCTTTGATGATTTTGTGACTACTTTTCCGTCACGATAGAATTTCCCTTCCTCATTTACAGAAAATTCTACTCCATTCAAAAGAAAGGTCTTGGACACATACATATACCCATCTTCATCAAAGCAATACTGCTCTCCAACTCCGTCTCCTCTGTCAATCCAAGCCCATTGGTTTTTCACATAGGAACCGTCATTTTTTCGATATCTCCAATTAGAAACTCCATTTACATTTTCTTGCCGTGTTGCATCCTGCACCCATTGACCGGCAAAAGCTGTACTGCAAAATGTTACTGGCACTACTGCTGTAATCATGAATGCTATTAATAATCTTTTTCTCATACACACTCCTAACTTCTTCAAAGAATAAAAAATTTATCCTCTAAATTTAATCACTGTGCCTGTAGCTTTTTTAATCACTTATTTTTTCTTGCTTCTATCAATTTTCCTCCCCTTCATATGCTGTCCATCAGCCTGGAAATGCCAAATTGATAATGCCTGTAACAGCATCCCCTCCTGATAATTGTTTTGATTTTTTTAGACACAATTCATTCAGGTTGATCGGCTATTCGTAATCTACATTCACATGATCTGGGCCAATGTAGCGGATCACAACACCGTCTTTCATATAAATTCTGTACCTGCCCCGTTAACTGTTGCAAAAATGAATTCTGCCATAACTTCTGGCCATGTTTCCTGAGTAGGCAATGCATTATCTATAAGCGCTGGATTCTTTTCATATATTTCGACCCGTGTTTCTCCGTCTTCTACAACCTGTTTAACCTGAACATCTCCATCATAATAATAAGTATTGCTGTATCCATAATCCCATGCTGATGTGTTTTTGTTGACTGTCGTTTTTTCATACTCTGCGATATGTTCGTTTGTATAAGCATAAGTCTCACGGATATGGGCAATCTCTGCGGTTAAATCGACTTGCGTTATGTTACTTACAGAAACTGCCGGCTCATAATCAGCATTTTGTGTCTCTCTCATTCCCTCATTTCTTTTCCTGTTTCCATTCCATCGCCAGAAAGATAGCGATTCAAATTTTCCGTTGTTGCCAAGACAGACTTCGCGCTTATCATTCCTTCGCTATACATTAAATATTTTTCATCATTTTCATCATTTTCCACTGGATTATAGTCATATTCTGGAGTCCCCTTTTCATTAAACATAAAGGTTTCAACCTCTTGCGGTATGCCCTCACTCATTGCATAAACCTCTACTGCTGTTCCCATATGGATTTTTGATGCAATAAAATATCCATTATTTGGATTATATTCAAAATAATCCGGCAGAAGTTCTATATATTTGCCTTTTCCGTCCCCGTCTATATAAATCAGATATGCTCTTTCCTCTGAACTGTCAGCTCCTGGGACATGTGCCCACACTTCATAAATTCCATTCAGATCTACATCGAAAACGCTAAACATCGTTTGATTACCAGAAAAATGTTTATCCTTTTCCAGTAAATTTCTGGCATAAGAAAGCAATTTCTGATTCATTTGTGATCTGTCTTTTAAATTTTCCTCTCCCGTTTTTTGGGGTAACTGATTTGAAATTATTTCCCCTGTTTCAGCATGTACCGTTAATGTGTTTTCATAAGAGTCTGAATCATGACTGTCAAAGGATATAATAATAGTATTATTGTGCTTTATATAATCAAGCTGGTATGGCCAGTAAAACTGATCATCCAATGTCTGAATACGATAAACAGTTTTTCCCAAAGGATCAATTTTCATAATGTCAGGTCCGTAATACCCACAAATATACAGATTTCCTTCCTCATCAGTTATACATGCTGCATTTCCCCCTGTAAATTCTGTGTTTCTCCATAGTTCTTCTCCAGTAAAAGCCGACAATGCAATTACAGTTCCGTTGTCATATATATAAACTTTATCTTCTGTAATATCCAAGAACCCCGCAGAATCTAGCTCCGCACTAATGTTTTCCTCGGTAACATATTCCCATATTTGTTCGCCTGTTATTGCGGCTGCCGAAAAATTAATCTTATAATGTGTTTCATCCACATCGATTCTTTCCGAAGAGATTTGAACGGCTTTCTTTTCTTCTTCCGTTTTCTGGCTATTTGCATCATCTGTTACAGAAGGCTGTGCATTCGCAGTGATTTCAATATCCTTTTCCCCTTCCGTCTCAGAATCATCCACTTTCCTGAATGAGATGTAGTAGACAAGATCATCCGGTGAACCGGCAGCATACAGCAGCCAATCGCCGCCGTAATTTGCTACGATTGCCTCTGCTTCGGTTTCTCCTTTGCCTTTGGAGCCCTCAATTTTCATATCTAGCGTCAGTTCGTACGCTTCTTTCACTACATGGTCTTCAAACCAGTTTTCCAGTTCCTTTTCTTCTTCCGAATGCCCCCTGTAAATCGCAGGAAGCATTGATTGGGGATACACGGAATAAGGTTCATGATAAGTGCTGTTCAGTTTTTTCACTTTGTCTTTTGAAAGTTTGTTAGCCTCTTTCTTTTTATATGTGATTTTCCAGTCATCACCGAACATGGCGTCGTAATCATTGCAGGCCTGCTGGAAAAGAACGCTTTGGTAAGACTCTTCATTCTCCCATTGCTCGTAAAAATCCTGCGTGGTATAGTCATCGCCATTTTTCAGCAGGTCTTCAATCTGTTTCAAAACCTCATCTGGATAATAGACCCCAAAATCTGTCTTCATACCATAAGTACGGTCATTGAATCCCTCGATTTTTTCTTTGATCGGCTCCATGTAAGAAGCATTGGCATGATTAACAACAACTCCGCCTGCTGCCACAACAGCTACTCCCACTCCGGCAACAGCGGCTTTTGTTCCAATGGAAGCAGCGGCAATTTTACCCATTATACCAGAACTCTTTACAGCTTCCGATGCCACGGATGCGGCCTTTCCAGCCGCTTCTCCAGCATCCTTCATGTGTTTTGCCGCTTTCCCTGCTTTTTCTTTTACGCCTGCCTTTTTATTCCAATCGGCAAAAGAATGAAGAGCTGCGGCTGCTCCTGTGGCACCGCCCACCGCTTCTGCTGCATAAACGGTGTCCTGGAACGCCATAGCAACCAGTACGGATACCGGAATGGCAGTAAGCTCGATTCCGTACTTCCGGAAATCGTCCTTCCTGGCCATCAGCTTCTGTCGGCCCTGGTACAATCTGGACTTGATGGTGTTTTCGGAAATCCCTAGGTTTGCAGCCATCTCCTTGATCGTTACCTGCTGGCCGTAGACCATCCAGAGTGCCGTTCTCTGGTCGTAAGGCAGGGAATCCAGAATCTGGGTTACTGCTGCGGACACTGCTTTCCGGTCTGCAATCTTTTCCGGATTAAATGTACCTGATTCATCCTCGAAATCCGGAACATTCCCCTCCTCGTCAGCCATATCAGAAAACATAGTCGGCCATTTTTTCATGTTGTGCCGGATTGCCGTGTTTCCGGCGATGGTTCTGATCCAAGCCCCAACCTTCGTGTCATCTTTGAGTGTATCGATGGACCGGTATACCCGTATGTAAGTTTCCTGAAGGAGATCTTCGTAATCTGCCGAAATATCGCAGTACCGCTTGATTACCGCCAGAGCAGTCCGGCGTGTCTCCTCATAAATAATTTGGAAAGCTTTTTCTGACTGTCCGTCATGGTTCTTAATGCTTGCCACTGCTTCCTGTAATGTCATTTGTACTTCTCCTGTTTCCTACAATGTAATTATTTTCTCTGCAAAATATCCGTTTTCTGGATAATCGGCAGGATTTCTTCAGTTGGAATGAACCCGTAACTGCGGAGCATTTTCAGCGTCTCGTCGTATCCATCTCATCTTTTTTATCTTGTTAGTTATTCTTGACTTCGTTCATAACCTTGCTGTACACATTGTCCCAGTTAACTTCCTCGCTGGCTTTATTCTTCTGTTTTTTCTTTCCACCAAATCTCACGATGTAGTCTGCATTATCAAACCCATACATGCGCTTTCCAAGCCAGCAAAGAAATGGATACATTGCGATTGGAAACAGGTATGCCAATACCACTCCTGCATATCCGACAATCATAACAGAACCGACTTGTGCAATGATCATAATCAGAAATCCGATTCCCATCATCCAGGCAGTCAAAGCCCCAAGTGCGCCTCCTATGGCTGCTCCTATCTTAGCAACGGCCATTACTGCCGATATAAATGCCGGAAGGCATCCGCCCATATAGTAGAAAGCCAGGGTAATCGCACCTGTCACGACTAACATGGCAATCTTTCCCTGAAAAGCCATAGCCATAGACAGCCAGTTAACTATCATCAGCACCAGTGCAATCAATGTCATTTTCTTCCTGTCGAGTTGCAATTCTTTCATTTTCTTATTCCTCCTGAGTGTATGTTAGGGATTTTTTCTTCCCTTCAATCTCGTAGATACAAGGTTTTAGAAAAAGGTTTTAGAAATTTAAAATTTTTTTACCAAACCGTGACATCGACCTTCATGTCCCTCATCGCATCACTCATCATATTCAGCTGCTCCCCAATGGAATGGATTCCAGCCAGTACATCCTGCTGGTATTTTGTCTGTTCGTACAAGTTGATTGCTTCTTTCATAGAATCTGCACGACCATCTTCAATCAGCTCACGGATTCCCTTAAATGCCTTTGCATACTGAAATCTTTTAGGAAGAACGGACAGTCTTGCTTCCTCCATCTTAAAAAGTTCTCCAGCCTGTGCAATGGTCTTTTCTCTTTCCTGTTCAATTCGCACGATTTCTTTTTTATTGTAGTTCTTTACTCTTATGTTTTTTATAATATTTCGAATCAGCCAAATCAGCATAATGGATGATGCTACAAACGCTAAGAATATTGCCGATATATTAGCCTGCATATAAGTCATCATATTTTCTTTTTCCATTTCTCCCCATATAAAATTCGCAATAATATATGCAGGAATCGATAACCCAAACAAAAGCCACCCTGTTTTCTCCTTCAACTCTGGACGTAGGTTTATAGCCCAGCTGATCATGTTCTCTATTTCACTGACCGAATGTTCTGCCTCACTCAGCCGTTTAATCATTTCTCGGCGTTCTTTAGAATCGTAATCTCTCTGGATCCAGTCCGAGCCGCCCTGCTGTTCCTGTTTTGCCACACTGGAAAAGGATGTTTCCATTTCCTGGCTGTTTCCATCCAGCTGAGCCTGATCATAGGCTTTCCGCTTTTGCTCATCACTTAGTATGTTGTAAGCATGAAGAATATCCTTTACCATTTCGTCATTACTAGATCCAGAATCCGGATGGTAAATTTTAATAACCCGATGAAATCCTTCATCAATTTCCTGTTTTGATGCACTGGGCGATACCCCCAGTATCTTGTAAAAATAATTTCGTTCCACTCTTGCACTTCCTCCTAACAAATTTTCCTTTCATCCTCGTAGATACAAGGTTTTTCAAAAAGGTTTTAAATTTTAATAATTTTTACAAAGTATTTATATTTTACCTCTTTCAGCCTCATATTTCAATATCTTGAAATAGTTAATCCCCGAATTAAAGACTATAAAATCAAGATACACTGTCATAAAATAGGTATAACTTATTTCAGAATATGGAGGTGAATACATGGATGAAGGATATGTTGTAAGAAAAATTGAGCAGCTTTGTGAAGAAAACAACTGGTCACATTATCGTCTCAGCATGGAAAGCGGCATTCCACATTCCACTCTTCATAACATTTTACATCGTACTACTGTGCCTTCTGTCCCATCCATCTTGCGGATTTGTAATGCGTTTGGCCTGTCTATGGCGCAATTTTTTAATGAAAGTAATACAATAGATTATTTATCAGAAACAGAAAAACATTTAGTAGAAAACTATCGCAATTTTAACAAAATTGAAAAAGAACTGGTGGAAACTTATATACAAGGAATTTTAGATCGCAAAAAATCCAGACAAAAATAGCGCCTCTCCTGGTTTTCAGAAGGGGCGCTGTTCATTTTAGACTCCTGTATTATTTGGCTACAAAAACAAAACACAGAAAAGAATTAACCAGCTTTACCAGAAAGCTTCAGAAAAAATCAAACTGAATGGCGTAGAACTTGTCGTCATCAGCCACCCCAGTGCTTACAGGGCATAACCTACGAGATGTAGAATTCACGAATAAATTTCGAAAACTGGTACTGGCTATGTACCCAAAGTCACATTTCCGTTATCATGTGCGATGTCCTGTACCAAATATCAGAAACAAAACAAAGAAAAATACAAGTAATCCAAGCCAGTTTCTTCTCAAAAGCAGATTTATCATCATGGAAATCAGTAAAATGCCCATTACAATTATAATTCCATTCATCTCTTACCGTCTCCCTGCAGCATATTCTCCCATACAAATATCCAATACTTCTCTGGGCGGCTGGATCAGGGCGTCCTCATACTGGCACTTCCACTGAATCTCCCGGCACATCTGGCCATCCGCCACGCCGTCTATGGTTTCTCCATCCTGAATGGGGTTATCATGCTCCAATATGTACGATGCTACATTGTAGGCGTGGTTTACCACCCAGTTGGGGTTCATGTCATGGAAGTGGTACTGGAGGTCGGGCAGGAACAGGGTGCTCATGCCCACCGTGTCGATGAGCATATCTTCGGTGCCCTCAATATTAAAGAAGCGGACATTAACGCCAAAGCGGATGAACCGATCCGAGCCTTCAATCTGGTGAGAACGCACATCCTCCGCCAGAAACAGTTTGCCACAGTTCTGGAAATAGAATGCCTCACAGGTGGGGTACAGCTCCGCCAGAGCCTCCAGAAAGTCGGCATCTAGGTTGGCACGCTCCAGCGCCGGAAGTGCCGCAGCCAGCATATCGGTGGCTACCACCTGATATTTGCACTCCCGGAAGATCCGCTCCCGGTCCTCCTGGCAGTCCCACATCTGGCTCATCAGGAAGGCATCAAAGCCTTTGCCCTTGAACTTGTCGCATTTCATTACCATCAGCTGCACCGGGCATTTTCCATCCCTGAACTCTGCAATATGCTCCTGTGCGGCAAAGCCGGCCATTTTCTTATCGTAACAGAAGCACTCTGTTGATCCGATATGTTTCTCCATTACGGCAGTCATTTTTTCTTTATCCGGCATTTCTACCGGCTCTTTGAACAGCATCTGAATGAGATAGGGGCCTCCGGGCCGGGGACCTTTTTTGTCGTCCAGGTTTTGCTGGAAAACTTTATTGCTCATTTGGTTTCCTCCTTAATAATCCAGCAAGATGGGCACCTGCTGTTCCTCGGCAAACCGCATGGCCCGCCAGAACATGGAGAAGGCGAATTTGGCAAGGGATTGGGTGTCATACCGGGTGTGTTCCGGGATGTCTGCCTTGCTGTACTGTCCATCTGAGTCTACGGTTCCGTCTACCGGGTATCCCTCCGTGTCTGCCCAGCCAAGGATGGTGTCCGCATCGGCCTGCCATGCCAGATGGTTCAGCTTTTCCAGCTCCTTCCGCAGTCCGCCCAAGGTGGCGATAGCGGCGGTGTCATCGGTGGGCAGAGAGCCTTGGAACAGAAAGCTGTCGGTGAGGGGAAGCCACCAAGTCACGCCCCGAAACAGGGACCACACCCGCTCCTCGTCCGATGCAAGGCGGACAATCAGGGGATGCTCCCCGAAGTTCCAGTCCTTCTCCACAGTGGGGGGCACCGGCTCATCATATATATGGCAGGCGGCCACCAGCAGCATAGCGCCGAAGGCATCCCAATCCGGCTTGTCGGTGTAATAGGGTTGCTCATTATCTTCCGGCCAGGGGGTGTAGGGGGGCTGGCCCGGTTGAGAAATGGCGCTCAAGAGCTGATCCCGCCAGTTCTCCACCGCCGCCTGGACCTCAGCCGGAGACAGTTCTTCCTCGTTATCAGCAGCTTCGCCATCCGGCGTGATCCGGTTAAAGGCATATCCGTTTTCCTCCGCCCACTGCTGAACAACAGTTTTCCAGTTGCGAGAATAGTACCGGGTCAATGTTCCGGCGTAGATGTCAAGTCCCATAGTATTGCCTCCTTTTCAATCAAAATCCATCCAGACCAGGTGTTTCCCACAGTGGAGGCACTGGAACAGATAGCATTGCAGATGCCCGCCATTGACAGATTCCAGGATCATTTCTTTTTGCTCCTCGTCCCACATGGGATCGTCCAGCACCTCCTCCAGCACACCCAGTGCCCGCAGTTCTCTGGCACCCACATAGCCCAAAAAGGCACAGTAGTCGCCGCAGTGGGCCAGCCAGTATTCCTGCTGCCAGCCACAGTAACCGGGAGTACGGTGGATGAGTTCGTCCAGTTTTTCCGGATCGTTTACACCATCATCCAGAGCGAAATCGTCCTGAAAGCTGCCATCGTATTTTCGGGCTGCCTCGCCGCTGGCGATGCATTCTGGGCACAGATACTCAATATCTTCCACAGAAAAGAACGGATTAGCATAAAAAATATGAGTCTCCTTGCCACAGCAGTCACAGACAACACCTGTTGTGGACTCCTCAAAAGCGCCAGTTCCCAGAGGGTTCGGGTGATACCGGAAGGTGGGCAGGCTCAGTTTGGCCTGCCACTCCTTCTCTTTCTGCTTTTCCTCTAGCGTTTTGGGCTTAGGAATGGCGTAGTGGTTGCCCCAGTTTTCCGCATATTCCTTCAGGACTCCCAGCTGCTTAAGCGTTTTTTTATCGGAGCGATTTCCAATTTGACAGAGCAGTTCATAAGCGTCCTTCTTAAAGTCCAGCAGATCATATACATCCACCAGCACCGCCTTGGCCTGCTTGTCTTCCGATTGCTCCAGTTTCTCCTTGAAAGCATAGAGAGCACGGATGCTGTCCGGACCGCCTTCTGTCTCTCGAAACTGCCTTTGGAATTCAATATATTGCTTCAGGTATTCGTTCATGGTCACAACCTCCCATCAATCCCACCAGAAGTACCAGACCGTGGACTGCCGCAAGACATCCGCCAGATTGCCCACTGTGGGGTCATCCTGCTCCTGATCCACGATGTCCGGACAGAAACCATATTGTTCTGTAGCAACTTCCATGGCCTTCTCCCTGGAGACAGGGGTCGGGAGTAGGAACTCCAGCTCGTCGTGGCTCATAGCGGCAGGGATGGCGCCATACTGATCAAACCAGTATTTTGCCACTGCCATCAGCTCCGGCGTATCCGGACACTCATTCCAATTTCCAAACGGCAGATAAGCGAAAATCTCCCAAGGGCTCTTTACCGGAACTTTAGCCAGAATAAGGGGGTAAGTCATGTGACGATCCAAAGCCCAGTAGCTGGAAAAGCGGCAATTAGCATAACCACCTTCCATCTTTCCCAGAACCTCCTCCTTCCAGTCCATCTCATCGTCCTCGGCTTCTTCCTTTCGTTGACCGATCAATTCCTCCAGAACAGCCTTCCCCTCCTTTACAGGAGCTTCCATCATCTTTTTTCGGTACTTCTTCACAGCGTTTAGGTCAAATTCATAATAATCTGAGTCATGCTCCGGGTCAGCGTTCATTACCAGACACTCCAACAGCGTTTCATCATCTGCTCGAATAAGGATAGGAACAAAGCCATCATGGAGACTGTCCCGCTTAGCGTAGCTATACGCTGCCATAATAGGGTCATCGTCCTTCATGGAGGGGAAGTAGGTACATTCACAGTCCAGATACTCCATCAAAGCCCCGACCAGCTCAGAAGGCTCCAGCGTGTCCTCGTCAAAGTCCTGTCCCTGCCAGTTGGTGAAGCGTTCTCCAATTACCTCTGTCATAGCCTGATAATAATCCTCGTCAAAGGGAATGAACAGATAGGCTTCGTCTTGAATCTCATCAGAGTAATTGCGTTCCTGCCCGATAACGCTGATTGCGTAGTTGTCAATGTCACTGGGGAAATAGGGACTATCAGGCTCCCCATAGTAGTAGGAAGCAAATGCTCGGCCAATTTTGTTGAACATAGGGCCGACCAACTGCCCGTCCAGTTCATCTCGGATAAATTCCCTTAGACCCACGCTGGCAGGATCAGCCTTGACCTTTTCTGCTACCTCTCCGTACTCCGCAAGGAATTCCTCGCCCATCAGCTCATGCTCCATGCACCAGCGCAGGTAAATAGCCATGTGGCTGTAAGCGTTGATTTCATCCACTGGAAAAGCCTTTTCCTCAATGGTTTCCAGATGCCAGTTGGCATCATCCATTTCCACCACACAGTCGTCATCACTACTATCATCTGGCTCGCTATCCAACGGTTCCCATCCGATTTTCAAAGTCATCTGCTCTTCTGGCAGAGAAACACCGGCGCTGCGGGTAATGGTATGCTTATCGTCTGCAGAAAAGCCGATGGTCTCGCCATCTTTCAGCGTCACATCACACGCCAACACATAGGAGGCAAGGCTTGCCAAAAAGTCCCGCAGCTCTTCCGGCTCAGTGTCAGCATTCAGCACTTCCATTTCCTCCTTGCCGAACACATCCATACCGTAAGTGTAGCCGTTCAATCCTTCCTCGTTTCGATACAGGCCGAACCAGATCCAGTTAAAGATGGGCAGCTCGTCCTCTTTCATCATATTGGCGAATCCCTCGTAGAATCGGGGTTCAAACACCACGCCGCTGGTAAATACACCGGTAACAAATTTCTGCTTACAGCACACTGCCATTGCCTTAGTAAACAGCTTGCCCCGTTCCAACAATTTTTCCTCCTCGCCAAGTACTGCCACCATGATATTGGCCTTGTGTTCTTTGGCCACCTCTACGGCCTCTGGCCACATATAATTGTTTTCGGCGTTGATCTCTGCTTCATTGTCCGGGATGTGACCGTGGAAGAGTGTCACGATCAGCATCATGCCGCCGACCCGCATTACCACAGCGTCATCACTGTTCTCATCATCTTCGTCGCCCTCATCCGGCTCCTCATCTACGATGCCCCATTCTTCCCGCAGATCCCGGATCAACTGCTCCTTGTCCCACTCTGCTTTGGAGAGGAGCACAGATCCGGCAAAGGAACCCTTACGGTCAGTTTCCTCCTCGTCAGCGTCATCCTCTTCGTCAAGATCCCCTGTCTCTTCATCTGGAGCATAGAGGGATTCATGCTCCAGCCTGCGGATGAACTCCTCGAAGCTGTCTGCCAGATGAGTGATCTGGTAGTCGTTTTCCTGATCCACATGGACCACCGCAGGCTCTCCCTGAGGGCCGCAAGCACGGTAGTCTAGGAAGATCATATCATGTCCGGCGCTGGGACAGTCACAGATGGCCACACCGATAGCGGGATATTCCCACTCATCGATCATAAACTGGCTGCCCAATTCCCCGCAGAGGGAGTAGCTCTTTTCCCGCCCAATACCAAAAATTCCTGTAATGGCCACATGATCTTCCGCCCAGCTGGTCGGCTCATCACAGGGATAGCAGGTATTTACCGGAATACCGCCGTTGTGCTGCTTCATCAGCCAGATGTAGGAGGCGGGCAGCTTGTATCCCAGTTCCTCCTCCACACTGGCGATCAGCTCATCGGAAGGCGGCTCACTAATATATTCTTTCAGTGCATACCAATTATCATCCCAGAAGTTAGTAAGGTCGAAGTCCTCGAAAGGCGTATCGCCAGGCACGAATTTTTCCTTCTTGTTCCGGCTGTGCTGGCGTTTCCGAATCTCCGCCTTGCATTCCCTGATTACCGCCGGGGCATTTTCATCCTCTGGATCCAACTCTGCCCAACGCCGGGCGTAGGGGATAGCTTTTTGCTCCTGACTGTGAAGATACTGATATCCATAAGCCATCCGCATATTCCACTCTGCCTTGTCCTCTCCTTCTTCTCTGACGGACTCCAGCACCTCAATGGCGCGAAGCAGAGCCTTATCCTTTTTGTAGTTGGGGGTGCCCTCGTCGTGGTCGCCAATAATGGCGTAATTTTCCAGTGCCCTCGCCAATGCATAGGAAATGCGGTAGTTCCACCAGTCCTTCGGGATGGCATTCAGTGCCTGGATGCAGCGGGTGTACTCGTCATCGTCGTTCCACTGCTCCAGCTGAGCAAAGAACTCCTCAGCGTTCTCCGGGGTATAAGGAATATAGTCTATACCCGTCAATGTTTCGTCCAACTCGTCATCCTGGTTCTCAGTTTCTGGCTCATCATCTTGTTGCTTTAGAGGCACAGAACCTGCTTCACGGCGGAAGGTGTGGAAGACGGCCCATGGAATGTCCATGCCTTCAAAGAACTCTTTCGCCATGTTCAGCGCCTCTCGAATGTCCCAAGCGATGAAGTCTACATAACCGCAGTAGAGGCCAGTGGCTCCGCCGATGAGAGTGAGCACCTCTGGGCCGTCGCCAGTGGTGAACACTTCCTCCAGTTTGTCCCGGAAGTCGAAGATCTTCTGACTGCCTTCCTCCTCACGCAGAGTATCCAGAGGATAGCAGAAAAAGCCCGCCACTGCGCCGTCGGCATGGAGATCGTCCATAAAATCATTGTCAGCATTCAGGTAGCCGTTGATGAGCGGCACACAACAGGTGGAGCCAGCCATCACATCCAACCGCCAATCGGCGTCGGGGTCTTCATTGGGTTTCATTTCGTAGCCAAGGTAACTGTCCAGATAGGCTGCCGGATCGGTGGAGAGTTCCAACCCCCGCTCCTTCAAAGCGTCGGGAAGCTGGGACATAAGAATGGACGGCTCCGCCTTGGGTTCCACCAGCACATCAAAGCTGTCTATGTATCTCATGTGGGGGATCTCACCCAGCACCTGATCGGTGAGGGTGGTGAGCATCCACCAGGCCCGGCCTTCCTCCTCCCAGAGCATAGGCAGCAACTTTTCGCAGTAGACGGAGATGGCAAAGCTGTTTTCCCCCTGTTCCTCCAGCCAGATCTGCACATCCTCCCCGGAGATGTCCCAGCCATCCCCGGTACGCAGGCCAATGTTCCGGGAGGGCTGGCGGCCTACCAGGATGTTCCAATGCTCCAGCACCTCTTTGGGGGCGTGCTTTTGGAAGTAGATCAGCTCAAACAGCTTGACCTTATCCCCCTCCGGGGTGAGGACCAGCTCATGCTTTTCCCCGCCCACGCCCAGCTCAAAGGAAATCTCATCAAAAACCAGGTTCAGGGTTTCCTCCATTTGGGCCACGATCTCCGCACCTCGGGTGTGATTCTTGTCCTCGTCCATCATCTGGCGCATCGACCCTTCCATTTCGGCAAAGGTTTCCCACCAGTTTTCTGTCCGCTCCCGGAAGCACTCCGAGAACTGCGGCAGGGAAATACCCTTTTTGCACCAGTCGATCAGTTCCTCAATGTCCTGTTGGGTGTTGAGCTTAGGATCATCACCGGGATGCAGTTCCAGAGCTTTTTCAAAGTATCTCAGAGCGCGGCCCTCCTGATCCAGATAATAATAAGCATACCCCATACGGAAATTCCAGGAATAAGTATCCCCCAGTTCCTCCTCATGGGACTTCATCAATTCCAGTGCCCGATGAAGCAGTTTTCTGCCCTCTGGATTTCCAGGATTCCCTAAATTGTTGTAAGCTCGCGCCAACTCCATATCGACTTCCAGGGTGCGCTCCTCAGTCGGAATAGCCTCCAGTGCGTCAATGATTTTACGGTGTTTGTCCTCCTCATGCCACTTCTGGCACTGCTTCAAAATGTCCATATCAGGATCCTCCTCGTCCTCATCCGGTTTCCAGTCTTTGATCTGCTGGAACACGCCATTCTCATCCCGCTCAAAGGTACATGGGGCGGGTGTATGTAGCAGCGGAATAATGTCGGGATCGTCGTTACAGATTGTGTTCAGCTTGTAAATCCCGGCATTATTGGGGTCGTCCATGTACGCTTCGCTCTCGTCACCGGCGGTGAAGCACCAGCCGCTGTCCCAACCGCCGTCCGGCTCCTCCCGGTAGCAGTAGCCCACCTTGCAACCCTCCACCGTGATGCGGTTGGTGGCGATGCAGCCATCAGCACCGGCCCAGTCGGGAAGCAGATGTTTCACATCTTCCACCTTTACATGGTAGTTCCGGTTACGGCCGGAGGCTTCGTACAGCTCTTTCCGCAGCATCTCCACCTGATAAGCCATATCCGTGATCTCATCCTCGCCCATCATCTCGCTGATGTCGTATTCCAGCGGGGCATGGACAAAGTCCGCCAGGGACTTGTTCATTGCGTCATGCTCCTCTGGCGTAGCAGTGATGCGGATACGGCAGGCGGGGGTGTTGTACTCGTCCAGATCCTGAAGGTTTACACTGCCACTGACGCTGCACTCCAGCAGGATCGCGGCTAGGTCGGTGACCACATCAATGGCGAAGTGAAAGTCCATCTCAACGCCATTGGAATGGGTGAACTCCAGATACTCCACGGTTTGGCGGAAGTCCCAGTTCTGCTTGCCTAAACCGATCTTGGCAAAAATCTCGCTGAGGGGGATTTCTTCTTTCTTCTGGTCTTCCAAAAAGGCCACAAGGTTCAGGCTGTCATCCGAGCCGCCAATAAAGTTGCCCCAGTATTTGTCGATATACATCCGTCAAACCTCCTATTATTCCGGCCACTCATCTCCGTCACAACGGCTGATGAAGTCATAGTGCAGGCTCTCAAAATAGTCGTTAGGATAGGATTCACCGTTCTGATGAAGCTCAAGCCCCTCCAGATTCATCATCTCATGATATATGTGAGGGTATCGTGGATACCCGCAATATGTTCGTCTTGAAGCATCTCGGCCAGCACACCTTTCTGCTCCGGGGTCAATGTGGCGAGAAGTTCGTTTTTTGCCTTGTTGTCCTCCGTCTTGGGAAAGCCATCACCATTGATCCACAGAGCCGTCATGCTGTCTTTACGCTCCACAAGGCCGTCAATAAATGCTTTATATAGTTCAAGTTCCTTACTCATGGCAGATCCTACATTCACTTGATTTTGAAATAAAGTTTTGCTTACAGATTGCTTTCTACAACCATAACACTAGTGTGATTCAGTACCGCTTCAACCCACTCCAAAATAGAGTGGAGGAAGGCTGATTCCTCTGCTGTCATGTTCGGCAGGCTATCCCGAACATGACGCATCCAGTGTTCCCAGTCCTCTTTCCCGATCCAGTTGTCAAAGCAGGAATCAAATTCTTCCTGCACTTCTCCATTAGTGGGGTCTTTGACCGGAAAGATCTGCTTCAGTGTGGGAATCAGTAGCCGCTCGCAGTCTGGCCAGCCGATGGTAAGGATGGAGCGGTAGCAATTCCAGTCCTCCCACTGTGTGGTATTTCCGCAATCCGGACGAAGTGGCAAAAAAGTCAGATGGATCTTCTCACCCATTTGGGCGTGGAGCCGAGGCATGAGATTAATCTGTTTTTCCCGGCTATGGGGCGGCAAAAAGCCGTGGTAAATTAGGGTGGCCAGAGTTTCGTTTTTCATCATGCACCCCTCCGTTCTATCAGTCCATCTCCACTCGGATGATAGGTCGGTAAAAGTTATAGTCACCATTTAACGCATTGTCCTCCTGCACTTTCGGTTTGCAGTGGGGCGAACATGGCAGAAAGCCGAGGAACGGTCCCAGCCCGCCGCAGATATTGCATCCGCCATCGCCGCCGCAGGTGGTAAACCTGTCAGCTTGCACCACTTCCTGCATATAGGGATCGTAGGCAATAGACAGACCAAAGAAGTTGGGTTCTTCCATATCGTAAGGCCTGTTTTCGTCCTCATCCATGTCCTCAAACCAGTGCAGACGCATGGAATGGTCTAACCCATCTCCCCACGGGAACAGGGTCCGACACCCGCCACCGCACAGGTAGGCCCACTCCTCTGCTGTGGGCAGAGAGAAGCCTTGCTTTTGCAGCAGATTTTGAAAATCCAGATAGTCCATCTCGTGATAGAGGCTGGCCTGCCAGCTGTCGCCATCACGCTCAAAACGGGCACGGCCTGCCAGAGTAAGGCTGTCTCTGTCAGTCAAAGCGAATTGGCGAAAATCCTCCAGCCAGTCCGAGCGCAGCCGTGGATCATCCAGTTTGACTGGCTCCCAGTTAATTTCCTCCAACTCCCGTCCTACCAACATGGGGCTGATGACTGTCTGCCGGACAGGAGCCATGCTCTCTCTAATGAATTCTGCCGGATTCTGCTCGATTTCCCATTCCTGGAACAGGTACTCCAGTTCCTCCTGGCTCTCTTGATTCAACCCCACAGCAAACTGCTCCCAACCTAATATAACGGCATCGCCTGGGACAAAGACGAACTCCCTGCTATCTTTCCTGAATATGCCGGTAGTGCAGCTCTGACCCCAGCGGTCAAAGGTATGCAGACCGAGAAAGGTCATATCATAACGAGCAGCCAATCTTTCCATCAGCGCCTGCTTCTCGGTGGTTTCCATTTGATTAAATTGGGGGCGAAATAGTTTTTCATTCATAGCAAGTCCTCCTTCAATCCTTTTTGCGTGTTCCAGCAGATAGCTACGACCATCCTGCTTGGCCCGTTCCAAGTATTGTGGAAGCAGGTCGGAATGGATGGCATCCAGTGAAACCAGAACGGCGATCCGCTGATATTCCTGAAGTTCAGGAGAGTAACAGCTGCACTCCCAAAACAGCGGAGCGAATTGTTCCACACAGTCAGGACGCAAAACGGGCATCGCCAAAAGTGCCCGACGGCTCAGATATTCATTGGGGTCCTTTGCGAAATCCAGAATCATATCTTTGACTTCCTGGCTGCATGGACATTCCGGCAGATAGGCGGCAAACTGCCACTTGGCCTCATTCTCATTGGAGGCTGCGGCCCTGCGGCAGAGGCACTCAAACCATTTGGGCTGGGAAGTGGTTTCCTGTATAAATCCCTCTGCTTCGTTGTCCCTGGCAAGCAAATAGACCATCTCATCTAACAGAACACTGTCTGCTGTTTCTGCATCCATTTGGGTCAACACATGGCAAAAGGCATCAAATATATCATTCCATGCAGGGTAATCAACCTCCCACACACCGCCAATCTCCTCGGTGGTTTTTCCGGGATAAGTGATTTCCTGCCACTGATGAAATTTTCTTGCCTGCTCCAGCAGGCACTCCCTGATGTCCTTTGCCATACGCTTACCTCACGATTCTTTGCACTATTTCTCCACTTTGTCATTCTGAGATGCCCGTTCTGCACTGCGAACCGCCTCTATCAACAGTGCCGGAAGTTGATCCCTATCTGCCGTTTCAAACCGTTTGACCGGATGCGCCCAATCAAAATCCCGAATAACAAGAATGATATATCTGTCCTGATACCAGCCCATATCCAACAAAAATCCGTTTGGATATTCCACTTGCAGCATATCTTCTTTTTGTGTGTCATCCAGAAAGGTGACCG
>PPYE01311717.1_pt1 | contig 18093 bp, 18 predicted proteins | sample 1559881 | NCBI WGS metagenome assembly PPYE01 (sample SAMN08240022, study PRJNA423297) | Human gut metagenome, whole genome shotgun sequencing project. | reverse complement strand
GCTATAGCTAAATTGGCGAAGGCAGTACAATATAAATATCAGGAAGTGACAGGTCGGCGCGGTGCGAAAGTAACCGTGAGTGCTTCTTCTTTTGTACCCAAACCCTATACTCCGTTTCAATGGGTGCAGCAGGATGATATATCGGAACTAAGGCGTAAACAATTTTTATTGAAAGATGCCTTAAAAGTAAAAAATATCACCTTCCAGTATCATGACTCGGTGACCAGTGTGCTTGAAGCTGTTTTTGCCCGTGGTGACCGCCGTTTAGGAAAAGCCTTATATCTGGCTTGGCAGCGCGGAGCCAAATTTGATGGCTGGAGCGAACATTTTTCTTATGATCGCTGGCTGGAAGCTTTGCAGGACGCAGGTTTAAACAAAGAATTCTATATAGGCCGCGAACGCGGAGCTAATGAATTATTCCCGTGGGAACATATCCAGCCTGCTGTAGCACGCAGTTTTCTGCGCAGGGAATATGAAAAAGCCCTGGCAGAAGAATTGACCCACGATTGTCGTCACGGTGTCTGTACAGGTTGCGGTGTTTGCCAAAAGCTGGGCGTAAAAATAATCGACTGGAAAGAGCAGGGCTTAGTATGAAATTAAGGATGCAGATAACTAAAGAGAAAGAAATACGTTTTATTTCCCATTTAGAATATGTGCGGACTATTGAAAGAGCTATCCGACGCGCTAAACTGCCTGCTGCTTATTCCGAAGGCTTTAATCCGCATTTAAAGTTTTCTCTGGCTTCGGCGCTTGGTGTTGGCGTTGTCAGTATGGCTGAATTTGTAGAGATAGAACTGGCTGAGCCGATGGAAGTACACGAGGCTGTGCAGAAGATGACAGCGGCTTTACCTCGCGGCATTCAGATTATGGCCGCAGATGTAACTGCGAACAACGCAACGGCGCTGATGGCTTCCGCCGGAGGTGCAGATTATCTTGTTGTGCTGCCTTATTCCGGTGAGTATGTTGAGGCAGTAGCTGCCTTTAACGCGGCAGAAAGTGTCGTTTATGCTAAGGCAGCGCCAAAGCTTAAAAACAAAATCAAAGAAATTGATGTAAAATTTTATATACCGGAAATATGTGCAAAGCAGGAAAATGATATGTTGACGTTAAAATTTTCCTGTCGTATTACACCTAATGGCAGTATGAAAGCAGCAGATCTGTTAAATACCTTAAATCAGCATTTTGGAATGCAGCTGCCTGTTGAAAAGGCAGATATCACCAGACTGGATCTGTATCGTGCAGCTGCTGATGGCCGCAGATTGCCGATGTTGGAACATATGGACAAGTCTATTCAATAGTTCAGGAAAGGAGGGGCTTTTGTATGGAGACCAAAATCATTATCAGCGCTACGTCAGAAGAAACACGTATGGGTCTGACTGAAAACGGTAGACTGATGGAATATTTAGTGGAACGCAGCAGTGAAAAACATCTTGTCGGTAATATTTTTAAGGGGCGTGTAAATAATGTTGTTCCTGGCATTCAGGCGGCTTTTATTGATATTGGTTTGCAGCAGAATGCCTTTCTTTATCTGGGTGAAAGTAATGATATTACTGAAGGTAAGTCCATATTAGTTCAGATAACGAAAGATGCCAGAGGCAGCAAAGGACCTTCCGCGACACGCGAGCTGACGTTACCTGGGCGCTATGTGGTGCTTTTGCCACTGGCGGATTATATTGGAGTTTCGCATAAAATAGAGAATAAAGAGGAGCGAAACCGTTTAAAAGCTATTATTGAGGAAGCAAAGCCTGATGGTATGGGAATCGTTATTCGTACGGCGGCTATTGGTGCCAGTGAGGAAGCATTGCTTGAGGATATCAGGCATTTGTGCGCTAACTGGCGTGTCATAGAAGCACGCGGGAAAGTAGAAAAAGCTCCTGCAACCTTGTATCGGGAATTAGACTTATCAGTACGGATCGTACGTGATTATCTGACAAATGATGTTTCCCAAATTATCCTGGATGATAAAGCAGTATATGGACGTGTCTGCGAGTTACTGAAGAACATGCCAGGAGGTACAACGGGCCGGGTTCTGCTGCATGAAAAGCAGGAAGATGTTTTTGCGTACTATGGACTGCGGGAGGAAATAGATACTATTTCTGACAGGCGGATAGACTTGAGCTGCGGCGGTTATCTGGTAATTGATTATACAGAAGCTATGACTGTTATTGACGTTAACAGCGGCCGTTACAGCGGCCGTGAAAATTTGGAAGAAACTATTATGCAGATCAATCGTGAAGCGGCTGTCGAGATTGCAAGACAGCTTAGACTGCGGGATATTGGCGGAATTATAGTTGTAGATTTTATTGATATGCATACGCAGGAGCATCAGCAGGAAATTCTGCAGGTGCTGCAGCAGGCGCTTTCGAATGATAAAATGAAGCCGCGTGTTCAGGATATTACGGTTTTGAATTTAGTTGAAATTACGAGAAAAAAAGCTCGCCAGAACCTTTCAACGGTTCTGTATGCTCCCTGTCCTATCTGTCAGGGGGGTGGCAGAGTGCAATCACGCGAAACAGTAGCATTGGAAATAAAACGGCGTTTGCGGACTTTACTGGCTAAGCCATGCGCATCACGCAGTATTTTGATTTCTGCCAATCCCTGGATGGTAGAGTGGCTGCGGGCTAAAGATCTGCGGCAGTGGGAACGTGAACTGGCCTGTAAAATTAAGGTAGAAGCAGATACTGGTCTGCACATAGAAACCTTTTCTATTTTAGACAATACTGGTGTTGACAAATAACGCCGTTTGTAATAAAATATTCGAGTATAGACTGATTAAGTCTGTCCCCAACCGCGCAGAGAGGTTCCGTAAACTCTTTAGGAGTACCGAATTTGGCGAGTCTATCATAAGGGAGGTGCAAATAGATGTACGCAATCATTAAAACCGGCGGTAAACAATACCGCGTTAGCGAAGGCGATGTTCTGAACATTGAAAAATTGGACGTTGAAGCTGGTAGTGAAGTCGTTTTTGACGAAGTTTTGACTGTTGTTGCTGACAGTGATGTTAAAATCGGCAAACCCGTTGTTGACGGCGCTAAAGTAACTGCTAAAGTTGTTGAACATGGTAAGGCTGAGAAGATTTTTGTTTTTAAATATAAAGCAAAATCCAACTACCGCAAACGCCAAGGTCATCGTCAACCGTTCACTAAAGTTGAAATCTCTAAAATCGAAGCTTAACAGCAATGATTACAGTAGATTTATTTAAGAACGAACAGGGATTGATAACAGGCTATAAGGTCAGCGGTCACGCAGGCTTTGCAGCAGCAGGCGAAGATATCGTCTGTGGGGCGGTTTCTGTTTTGACGCAGACACCAATCCTTGGATTGGAACAGCATTTGAAATGTCAGCCGTCATATCACGTAGATGAAGAAGACGGCATTTTAGAAGTAAACTTGAATAATACTCCGAATGAATTGACTCAGGCTATTCTGGCAACTATGGAATATGGTTTGCTGGGAGTAGCAGAGCAGTATCCGAAGTACGTTCGCATTCATACATACAGGAGGTGAATCGCAATGTTTAAACTGATCCTGCAATTGCATGCTCATAAAAAAGGTACCGGTAGCTCTCACAATGGTCGTGATTCCAATGCTCAACGTTTGGGAACTAAAGCTCACGAAAGCCAATTGGTAACTGCCGGCAGCATTATCGTACGCCAACGTGGTACCAGATTCCATCCCGGCAACAATGTTGGTATGGGTAAGGATTACACCATTTACGCTACTATCGAAGGCCGTGTTAAAAAGGCCGCGACAAACGTCAAATCAGTGTTTATCCGGTAGAAGAAGCAGCAATGTAATTTAAAATTAAAAGCACTCACTGATGTGAGTGCTTTTTTTATTTTAAAATGTTATAATGGTAAACATAATAGTTAAGAACGGAGTGGTATGATGCCGCGTAAAATTTTATTGTTAATGAGTCTGATCTTTATATTTTCGGTAGGAACTGCTGCCGCCGCTGATAAAACTTACGAAGTGCCTAATGGAAACTGTACCGTTAGTTTACCGGAAAATTATGTGGTAACAACAGTTGATCGTAAAGCCGATCCCAATGATGAGCTTGGAATCAGTCTTACACAGCTGTCGGTAAACGATCCTGCTGATAAAACATTGACCATGCATATTATGGTGGAGAGCAATAAATTGACTAAAGAGTTGCCGAGCCTCGACTATAAACCCGGCGAGGTAATGAAAAATTATTTTACGGAAACTTTGCAGGACAGCGGTTGGCAAGAACCGACTGTAACTGGTGAGCTGCCAAACGGAAAAATGTATTTTATCAAATTCGGAACTTATATAGCCGACAGCGCTGGTCAGAAATATGACGGGGTGATTTATGCCACTACCAAAGATGGCAGTTTGCTTTATCTGATGCTGATGAGCAAAGAGCGGGCGCTGACGCCAGCAGAGAAAGCTTTTTTGGAAACAACGGTTCAAAAGCTGCAGTTTAATGAGCCTGCGGCGATTGTATCAGCACAATAATATGTAATTGAAAATCTTGTTTTAAAAATCACCTGCTTAATTTTCATAAAATTAAGCAGGTGATTTTATATTTGTGGTCATTAGAAACGGTAATGATTTATAAGCACTCTTTAGAAAAGCAGATAATGCTGCTAAAGAGTGCTTATATTTATTTAAGACATAAAAAAACAAATATTATCAAACTATTCACAATAACTTTTACTTATAATGAACATCCAAAAGTACTATTTTTCTACAAAGTTCAAACATGCTATTCTAAAAATGGAAAGATAATTAATTGGCTAAAAACTTTAATTTGAAGTTATATAAAGCGCCGTTTTTATTGCGTATACAGCGCAAATTATAAAAATAAAAAGGAGGGTAAGGTTCAGGTTTCGGATGAGAATATTTTAAGAAAGAAGCGGAGGTAAAATCATGAAATTGAGCAAGAAGAACAGTTTGAAAATTTTAGCAGCAGCATTAGCCGTTATGACAGTAATTTCTGGTTGCGGCAGTTCAGGAAAAACTGATAAAGCAGAGGCAGATACCAAGTATCCAACTAAATCTGTAAATTTAATCGTGCCCTACGCTGCAGGCGGGTCATCCGACTTATCTGCCCGGCCATATGCAGATGAACTGAATAATATCCTCAAGCAGCCTTTTGTTGTAGTAAACAAACCAGGTGCCGGCGGTGGTGTTGGCGCTGCGGAAGTGGCGCGGGCCAAGGGGGATGGATACACACTTTTAAATGCTTCGATCGGCAATGTGACGATTATTCCCTATACCTCTAACGTTGGTTATGATTACAAGTCGTTTAAAGCTGTAGCGCAGGTGACGGATATTCCTTTAGCTCTGGCCGTAAGGTCAGATTCATCTATTAAAACAGTCAAAGATTATGTTGAGTATGCTAAAGCAAATCCGGGGAAATTGCGTTATGGCAGTCCTGGAGCAGGTAATATCCAACATGTAACTTTCGAAGGCTGGAGTAAAAGAATTGGCATTAAATTGACACATATGCCTTATGCAGGTGCTAATCCGGCAATGGCCGCCTTACTGGGAGGGCATATAGAATCAACGTTTACCGGTCTTACAGAGGCCGTACCGCATTACAAATCAGGTGCAGTAAGGATCATTGCCATTACTGCGGCGCAAAGAGTAAGCCTGGTGGACGTGCCTACGTTTAAAGAACAGGGGCACGATCTGCAGGCCGGTTTGTGGTATGGCGTATTGGCACCAGCCAGTACTCCAGATGCTGTGGTTAATGTTTTAGCAACGGCGTTAAAGAAATCTTATGATTCTCCGAAAGTACAAGATGCGTGGCACAAGCTTTTTTTAATTCCAGAGTATTTAGGGCCTAAAGAATTTGAGGCAAAGATTAAGAAACAGGCAGAGGAAAACCATCAGATCCTTAAAGATATCGGTATGGCAAAAAATTAATGCATAATGAAGGACCAATAAAAAATTCTGCGTATCTGTAGATTTTATAGATACGCAGAAAGAAGGGAGGCGTTGTTTTTGAAGACAGTTGATCAGGATATGGTTTCTGGGATTGGATTAATAGTTTTCGGCATAGCAGGTTTTATTGGTGCGTCGGGATTGGAAAATTTGGTAGTCGCAGATTTGTCCGCTGCCTTTTTCCCCAATATTTTATTTGGAATTCTGATTTTTTGTGGTATCTGCTTACTTTATCAATCAAAAAAACGTGTGAACAAGGTCAAACTGCCTGTGTTTAATTATGTAAGATTGGGAGCAATGTTAACTGTTTTGTCCGGTTATGTCTATATCATGGATTATGTAGGTTTTATCCTTGCAACAGTTTTATTTTTGCTTGCCGCTATGTATGTGTTTGGTGAAAGAAGAAAATTGATATTGTTTTCAGTATCAATAGCGGCTGCGGCCATTGTTTATTTTTTGTTCACCGAAGCTTTTATGATAGTTTTGCCGGGATTAAATATCTAGAAAGGAGATGCATGGATGGAATTGTCGGCTATACAAACAGTGATGACGTCATTTATGGATGTTTTGAATTTTGATTGTTTATTTTGGATTGTACTCGGCACGTTGATAGGCATAGTTTTCGGAGCAGCTCCCGGGCTAACTGCTACTACCGCCGTTGCTTTGTTTACGCCAATTACTTTTTATATGCCTTTGAATATATCTTTATCGTTTTTGATGGGCATGTATTGCGGCGGGTTTTATGCAGGTTCGATACCGGCTATCCTGATCAACACTCCCGGAGCGCCTGGGAATGCCGCTACAGTAATGGATGGATATCCAATGGCAAAAAATGGTCAGGCTGGACGTGCGCTCAGTATTTCTGTAACTTCTTCATATATCGGCGGCACCTTGTCTGCTTTTGCGTTACTGATTTTTGCGCCTATTATCGCCAAGATAGCGTTGAAATTTGGTGCGCCTGAATATTTTGCAGTAGCTGTTCTGGGGCTGGTCTGCATTGCCGGGGTGTCCGGTAAGTCTATTATCAAAGGAATTGCCGGTGCCACCATTGGAATGTTTTTAAGTACCATTGGTATGGATCCTATTGACGGGCTGCCAAGATTTACTTTAGACAGTGTTTATTTAATGGGCGGTATTTCCTTGATTCCCGCCTTAGTCGGTTTATTTGCGATAACAGAAGTTTTGTCCAAGGTTGACAAGCTGGATGATGACAGCAGTAAGGTAATCAGTCAGATCAGCGGCATCATGCCGCATTTTTCAGAATACTGGAAGAATAAATGGTTGATTATTAAATCTTCTGTTATCGGCATCTTTGTTGGTGCTGTCCCCGGTACCGGTCCGACGATAGCGTCTTGGATGGCGTATAACGAGGCTAAAAGATCCTCGAAACATCCGGAAAAGTATGGAACTGGTATTGCTGAAGGGGTCATGGCCACGGAATCATCTAATAATGCTGTTACAGGTGGGGCGTTGATACCATTACTGACTTTGGGTGTACCTGGAGATACGGTAACGGCGGTCTTACTTGGCGCGCTTATGATTCAGGGACTGACTCCCGGCCCTATGCTGCTGACAGAGCATTATGACCTGGTAGCTTTTTTGCTGTGGATACTGATTTTTGCCAATATTGTTATGTTGCTTATGGGCTTATTAAGCAGTAAATTTGCTCCGTATATTTTAAAAATTCCGGTAAAAATCCTTATGCCTATTGTCTGCGTATTGTGCATTACGGGTGGATATGCGTCTAACAACAGTTTTTTTGATGCAGCAATGGTTATCGTCATCGGTTTAGGCGGTTATATTTTAATGAGTTTTGGCTTCCCGGTCGCACCTGTAGTATTGGGTTTGATTCTGGGACCGATTATTGAGCCTAATATGCGGATGGCGCTTATCGGCTCGGAACTGAACCCTTGGGTATTTGTTTCGACACCGCTCAGTGCAGGCTTACTGGTCTTAGCATTTGTTTTGGTTTGGATTATGAATAGACGTGGTCGTGGAGAAGCATAAAAAATAAGGAGGAAAAGACATTGGGGGCATTGTCTGGAGTAAAGGTACTGGAATTGGGACAAGTGGTAGCTGCACCTTTTTGCGGAGCGTTATTGGGTGATTTTGGTGCAGAGGTAATCAAGGTTGAATCCATAACCGGCGATGGCCTAAGAAATATGGGGCCTCAGCATGAGGGGCGTTCTTTGTGGTTTAATGTTGAAAACCGCAATAAGAAAGTGATTTCTATCAACCTTAAAGATGATGAAGGCAAAGCTATACTAAAAAAATTAATTGCCGAATCCGACGTTATGATAGAAAATTTCAGACCCGGTATTTTGGAAAAGTTAGGATTTGAACTGGAAACTATCCGCGGCATTAATCCCGCTATCATAGTAACCAGGCTTTCTGGATATGGGCAAACGGGGCCATACAGTAAACGTGCCGGTTATGACAGAGTAGGTGTTGGCATGGGCGGGTTAACTTATATAACTGGTTTTAAAGACCGTCCGCCGTTGAAACCCGGAGTTTCGGTAGCTGATTATCTGGTGGGATTTTCTGCTGCATATGGCATCATGCTGGCTCTTTATGAAAGAGACATTAAGGGCAGCGGCAAAGGGCAGGAAATAGATATAGCTTTATTTGAGCCTATCTTTCGTATTTTAGAATTCACCGCATTGAATTATCATCTGACAGGAACTGTGCGGGAACGTACCGGTAATACATTTGTTGCCACTGTTCCCAGTGGGCATTTTCAATCCAGTGATGGTAAATGGATCAGCATTGCCTTGGCAAATGACAAGTTATTTACTAAATTAGCCCAATTGATTGACAGGGAAGACTGGCTGGAACGTGAAGAATTTAAGACGCAGGTCCAACGTCAGGAAAACAGGTCGGAAATTGATCAATACACGGAACATTGGATCAATGAACATACAGCTAAAGAATGTTTCGATATTTTAGGTGATTTCATTCCCATGGGCCCAATCTATGATATAGCCAGCATTTTTGAGGATCCGCATTATGCGGTCAGAGGGGATATTATTGAAGTTGCCGATAAACAGTGGGGAAAGGTAAAAATGCAGGGGGTTGTTCCCAAGCTTTCGCGTACTCCGGGCGCGGTTAACTGGATAGGGCCTGATCTGGGGGCAAATTCACTGGAAGTTTTGCAGAGCCTTGGTTATAAGGCAATGGAAATAGAACGTTTAAAACAAAGCGGCGTTGTTAAATTTAAAGAAAGTTAGCAATACCCAGACAGCAAAAGATAGGAGTGGTTGATGGTGAAAGAAAAGATGAAAAAACACCAGACTATTTCCGGTGTTTCTTTAAAATCAGTATACACACCAGAAGATGTTGGTGATTTTAATTATGAGAAACAGTTAGGTTTACCGGGCCATTATCCGTTTACCAGAGGTATGAATGAAAATATGTACAGGGACAATCTGTGGATCATGGGGCAGTATTCTGGTTTTTCAACTCCCGAAGAAGCCAATAAAAGATACCGTTATCTGATCGAGCAGGGCCAGACAGGATTTTCTATTGCTTTAGATCTGCCGACTCAAATGGGCTATGATTCTGACAGTCATATGGCTGAGGGGGAGGTCGGCAAAGTAGGCGTTTCTATCAATTCGCTGGCGGATATTGAGACCTTGTTTGAAGGTATTCAATTAGAAAAAGTACGTCAAATCAGGACGACGGCGAATGCCAATTCTTTGATTATGATGGCCATGTTTGTAGCGTTTGCCAGAAATAATGGTATTGATCCTGACGCTATTAAGTTTTTTTTGCAGAATGACGTATTAAAAGAATACTTTACCAGAGGAACATTTATTTTTCCGCCGGGCTATGGTGTAAAAATGTCAGTAGATGTTATCGAGTATTGCTCACAGCATATGCCTTCATGGACGCCGTTGGCAATCTGCGGCTACCACATTCGTGACGGCGGCGCGACTGCCTCGCAGGAAATAGCTTTTGCTATCGCGGATGGTCTCTGTTATCTGGATCAGGCCGTCAAACGTGGCGTTAATATTGACACTTTTGCTCCCAGTCTCTTCTTTTTCCTGGCGTCACATATAGATTTGCTGGAGGAAGTTGCGAAGTTCAGAGCGGCCAGAAGAGTTTGGGCGAAACTGTTGAAAAAACGTTATGGTGCCAAGAAAGCGGAATCTCAAAGCATGAATATTTTTGTTATGACGATGGGCGGTGCTTTGACAGCTGAACAGCCTCTCAATAATGTAGCACGTGTAACTATTGAAACTTTGGCTGCGGTGTTGGGGGGAGTGCAAACTATTGCGACCTCTTCTTTTGATGAAGCGTTGAGTATACCCACTGAAGAATCTGTGACAGTGGCCTTGCGCACACAGCAAATACTCGGTTATGAAACCGGCGTTACGGAAACAGTAGATCCTCTTGGCGGTTCGTATTATGTAGAGTATATGACTAATAAAATCGAGCAGGAAGTTTTTGAATACCTTGAAAAAATTGAAGCAATGGGCGGCGCTATTGCAGCAATTGAGTCGGGATTTTATCAAAAAGAATTGGCCGATGCAGCGTATAAGTATCAAAAGGGTGTCGATAATGAAGAAAGGATTATTGTTGGTGTTAATAAGTTTACTGACAGTAAGTCTGCCAAAGTACCTCTTTTTAAAGTAAATGATGAAATAGCTCAAAAACAAATTGCTAAATTACAGGCGATGAAAGCACGCAGAGATAATGTTAAAGTCAGTGAAGCGTTGGCAAAACTGGCGGCTAAAGCCTGTAAAGGAGAAAATCTTGGTGATGCAATGATTGAAGCGGTTTCCAATTACGCAACCGTTGGGGAAATAAGTGATACTTTGCGGGATGTTTTTGGCGGATATAAGCCTCCAACAATATTTTGATTTTGATCAATCTAAAGAGGAGTTGAACGATCTTGAAAGAGGCTATCAAAGTTATTGTGGCAAAACCTGGCCTGGATGGTCATGACAGGGGCGCTAAGGTTGTATCAAGAGCGCTTAGAGATGCGGGGATGGAAGTTATTTATATGGGATTGCACAACTTACCGGAACAAATTGTTGAGTGTGCGTTACAAGAAGATGCTGATGTTATAGGTTTGAGCATTTTGTCTGGAGCCCATAATAATATTGTTTCCCGCATTTTCAAAATTATTGCGGAGAAGAAAATGGAGAAAATAACAGTTGTTGTTGGCGGAATCATACCGGATGACGATGTTCCATATTTATTGTCTTTGGGCGTGAAAGGCGTTTTTACTCCCGGTACCAATATGAATAAAATAGTAGAAACGATCAGGATTAATGTCAAAATGTAAGAAGGAGGAAGATTATGAACGGCAAAGGTATTCTTGACGGAGTGCGGGTTCTTGGTATTGAACAGCAGGTTGCAGCGCCATACTGCACAATGATGCTGGCTGATCAGGGGGCGGAGGTAATCAAAGTCGAACGGGCCGGAGTTGGCGATTCTGCCCGTGAAATGGCACCGATCTTGAAGAAGGGCGAGAAAACTACAAGTGGTTACTTTATGCGTTTCAATAGAAATAAAAAAAGCGTTACTGTTGATTTCGCTAAGCCCGAAGGTATTGAGATTTTAAAAAAATTGATTGCTAAAAGTGATATTATAGTTGAAAATTTTAAACCCGGTATGATGGAAAAATTTAATCTTGGTTATGATGTGATCAGGGAAATAAATCCTAAGGCAGTATATGTTGCAATCAGCGGGTTTGGCCGTCTGCCAAAAAAACAGGGTCCGTTTGCTAAGCGGACTGCTTATGATATCGTTGCTCAGGCTATGGGCGGACTGATGCATTTAGCAGGACAGGTTGATGGTCCTCCTACATGGTTAGGTGTGGCTATCGGCGACGTGGGGACGGGTGTGTTTGCTGCTAATGCCGCATTGCTGGGCTATATCAAGGCGCTGAAAACAGGTAAAGGTGAATTTATAGATGTATCCATGTATGATTGTATGATCGCTTTGGCAGAACGCGCACATAATGTATACTCATTTACCGGAAAAATACTCAGCAGAGGGCCGGACCCATTGATCTGCCCATGGGGGCCTTTTGAAGCTAAAGATGGCTATGTGGCTCTGATCGTACCGACACAGGCGATGTGGATTAAATTCTGTAAAGCAATCAAACGTGAAGATCTCATTAATGATACTCTGGATTCCGGACCAAAACGCGCTGCTAATATTGAGATGCTGATGCCTGTTATCAAAGGCTGGATGGCCGATAAAACCAAAAATGAAGTCTGCGATATTTTGATGGCGGCAGGGCTGCCCTGCGGCCCGGTACAAAATTCTCAGGATATTTTCAATTGTCCGCATGTTCAGGCAAGAGAAATGTTTGTAAGTATTCCCGATGCAGTCATGGGCGAAGTTACTGTGGTGGGCAGTCCGTATAAACTGGATGGTGAAGAACCTGTCTACGGCGCAGTTCCGCAGTTAGGTGCCGATAATGATGAAATTCTTACCAATTTGTTGAATTATGATGACCATAAAATTGCAGAATTAAAAGCAAATAAAGTTATTTAACGAAAGGTGGTAGTTAATAATGCAGGAAGTCGTTATTGTAAGTGCAGCCAGAACGCCCTTTGATAAATTTGGTGGGCCGTTAAAAAATATGAGTACGGTGGCTTTGGCAAGTATAGCAACCAAAGAAGCGATGCGGCGTGCTGAGTTGCAACCTGAAGATGTGGAAGAATATTATCTGGGGATCAATATGCCGACCCAGAACAGATCTATCGCCAGGCAGGCCGCTCTTGAATCTGGTATCCCCGAAACGGCCAATGCCCTGACTGTTGACAGAGCCTGCTGTTCTTCTTATTCGGCAATTGCCATGGGCTACAGGGCTATCGCGCTTGGTGAAGCTAAAATAGCAGTTTGCGGCGGCAGTGAAAATATGAGTAACGTTCCCTACTTTTTGAACGATCTAAGGTGGGGCAAAAGAATCGGCGACATCGTCCTGAAAGATATTATGGTAGTATCCTGCCCATATACTGGCGAACCGCGTGCTGTTCAGGCTGGTAAAGGAGCTGTGCAATATGATATCAGCAGAGAATTACAGGATATCTGGGCCTATGGCAGTCAGCAAAAATATGCTGCAGCAGAGGCGGCCGGTAAATTTAAAGATGAAATCGTTCCGGTAGTGATGCAAGATAAAAAAGGTAAAGAAACTGTAATCGACAGAGATCAATCTCCAAGACCGGAGACAACGCTGGAAGGCCTGATGAGATTGCCGACTGTTTATGGAAGTCCGACAGTGACGGCCGGTAACGCACCCGGACTTAGTACTGGTGCGGCTATGGTAACGCTGATGAGTAAAGCAGAAGCGGTAAAGCGTGGTTTAAAACCTCTGGCAACTATTATCGGTCATGCACAGGCTTCTGGTCATCCTGATGGTATTGCTTCGATTCCTGCGGAAGCAGCTAAAAAAGCATTACAAAAAGCCGGGCTGACGATTGATCAGATTCAATTGATCGAAGTCAATGAAGCATTTGCAGTTATGCCGCTGGTTACTACAAAAATTCTTGGAGAAAGTAACGAAGGAAAAGTCGAGGCGTTAAGAAAGATTACTAACGTTAATGGCGGCGCCATTGCCATTGGGCATCCGACCGGAGCTACAGCTGCCCGTCTGGTTATGACGGTTTGCCGGGAAATGCGCAGACGCGGCGGTGGCTACGCTTTGGCAACTATTTGCGGTGGTATCGGTGAAGGCGAATGTATGGTTTTTAAAGTAGAAAAATAATAATAATTGAAATCTGTCTAAATGGCCTGTTGAGCAGTGCGTAATTTATAATTAGCAACTGCTTTTCAGGCCGTTTATAAATTCAAAAATCAGTAGCGTTAAAAAGGAGGCGGCTATGTTTTTTTCAGTTAATAGAATAAAAATCTGTGTAGCATTGATTGTTATAATAGCCTTACTGCAAATGATTTCTTTATTTAAAATATTTGATTTTCAGTATCTGATAGCGTTGTGCGGAATGTTAATAGTTTTTCTTGGCATAAAAATTATGAGTAATAATTTCAGAAAAATGGTTGGAGTGTTTCTTTTTTTAGGAACACTGTTAAATGTTTATACACAGCAGTCATTGGCTGCCTGGGTTAATGGTATCAATTATATGCTGAATATTGCTGCTATTTTAGTAATCATGCAGCTTTTTGTCATACCTATCAAAATAGGCAATTATGCTGCGCATTTTAACCATCTTTTATTAAAGGTTTTTGATAATGAACGAACTGTCTATTTTTTCTCCTCGGTAATTATAAGCATGTTTTCTACCTTTCTGCTTTTCGGCACGATTCCGGTCATGCTTTCTTTATTGGGAGAACCGTTAAAAAAATAGTAGGCGATTATGATAAATTTATGAGTACTGCTTTGACAAGGGGCTATGCGGTAGCTGTTATGTGGGCTCCAGGAGCAGTAAATATTCTTTTGGTCATGAATACCACAAAAACTAAATGGATTGATATTTTTCCTATAGGCTTTGGTCTTTCTGTTTTAGGGTTGTTATTAAGTTATTTCCTGCAGAAAAAATATTTGAGTAAAGCGCCAATGTGGCAACAAGCATGTTGTCGCAAAACTGCAGTAGAAAGTGAAAAAAAGGCTGATAAAGCAGCATTAAAAAAAATTGTGAATATCATTTTTTTAGTAATCTTGCTGATAGTTCTGATTTTTTTCTTTGATGCAGCCGGAATAGGAAATAATACTTCGCGGGTAATGCTGGCGGGTTTACTTTTAGTCTCCGGCTGGCTGTGGCTTTTACGGGACGAAAAAGATTTTAAAAATGCTGTCAGCGAATATTTTAATGTTAGCCTGGTGAAAACAATAGATTTAGCAATTTTATATGTGGCGTTGGGAATTTTTTCCAAAGCTTTGGAAACCTCCGGGATTTTAGAAAAATGTTTACCGTATATCGGCATATTATCTGCTCAAAGCCCGCTGGCCATTATTCCAATAACTGTTCTGATTATTATGTTATTGGCAATGATAGGGATGCATCCATTTATTGTGATCATAATCTTGGGACAAATTCTGATGTCTTTGAATTTACCGTTGAGCCCGCTGATCATTGCAATAATATTGCTGTTTGGTTCGATGTTGTCGTATATGCTGTCGCCTTTTGCAGGAATGGTATTAACGACGGCCAAATTTTTGGATGTTTCTATCTATGAAGTTGGACTTAAGTGGAACGGATTGTTCGGGTTGATTTTGTTTTTGCTGGGTAATTGTATTATCATAGGATGCCATTTATATGGTTTTTAGGTGCTGTGATAGAAAAATGCAAGAATTACTACCGATAGTCTGATGCGTTTATAACGGCAGTAATTCTTGCATTTTAGTAAAACTGTAAGTCTGGTTGGCGCTGAATATCATGATAACTGTAAGCAAATGTTTTGTGTTTCCTTGGCAATCATAAGCTCTTCGTTAGTTGGAACTATCCAGAGTTGTGCGCTGGAAGCAACGGTACTGATCTCTCTTGTTTTAGGACCGTAAATATTTTTTTGTGAATCAAGATAAATATTAAGATAATCTAGTTTTGAGGTGATCATATTTCTGATATAAGGTGAATTTTCGCCAATACCGGCAGTAAAAATAATAGCATCCAGTCCGTCAAGCGCCATTATATAACTGCCGATAAATTTTCGTACCTGATAAGTAAAGACATCAAGTGCAATATCGGCCCGTTTATCGCCTTTAACGGCTGCGGTCTCTAAATCTCTAAAGTCGCTGGAAAGTCCGGAAATGCCCAATACTCCTGACTGATTATTTAAATACCGATAAATTTGTTTGGCTGTCATATCCTCATGTTCCATGATAAAAGGAACTATTGCCGGGTCAATTTCTCCTGAACGGGTGCCCATAGTCAGTCCCTGTAAAGGTGTAAAGCCCATACTTGTGTCGATTGATTTACCGCCATTAATTGCAGTAACACTGGCGCCGTTACCTAAATGGCAGGTTATGAGTTTTAGCGAAGCCAGTTCTTTATGCATGTTTTGTGCGGCTGTTTGCGCGACATATTGGTGTGATATACCGTGAAAGCCATAGCGTCGGATGCCGTATTTTTGATATAACTCGTACGGAAGACCGTAGAGAAAAGCCTTTGTTGGTATAGTTTGATGAAAGGATGTATCAAATACGGCAATTTGAGGAGTACTTGGCATCAGCGCGCGGCAGGTTTTGATACCATATAGGTTGGCCGGGTTGTGCAGTGGGGCGATAGGGATACAGGCCGTAATTTCATCGATCACAGCGTCCGTAATTAAAACAGATTCTTTAAATTTTTCGCCGCCATGGACGATTCTGTGCCCGATAGCGTCGATTTCACTGAGTGAATCGATAATTTTATATTTACTGTTGACAAGAAAATTTAAAATATATTCTAATCCTTCATTGTGTGTAGTAATTTTTGCTGCGATTTCTAGGTCGTCTATATTTTCATATTTTAGTTTTAAACGACTGTCATTACTGCCAATTTTTTCAAGTGTCCCATTGATAAGTGGCTTGTCGATCCGCATGTCAAGAAGTTGAAATTTGATTGAAGAACTGCCACAGTTGATAACAAGTATTTTCATAGTGCATCTGCCTTCCTTTTATTTTTATTTACAAATATAATTTTAAAAGGAAAAACAAATATTGAAAAATAGTTTTAAATTATAACATTTATAAGTAAAAGTTATTGACAAAATAATTGTTTTAAGATATTTTAATTAAAGTTAAAGGATTTAAAATTAAACGTAAAAAATAAAATGATCTGATACGTATTTGAATGATTTTGCAAAAAGAAGGAGGAACAGGGATATGGATATGTTTGACTGGAAAATTATTAAAACATTATATGAGTTAAAGAATATCACTAATACAGCAAAAGTTTTATACATTTCTCAGCCGGCTTTGACTGGCCGTATTAAAAAAATTGAAAAATGTCTGGGAGTAAAATTGATCAATTCCAGTAATAAAGGAATTACTTTTACGCATGCCGGAAAATATGCAGCAGAATACGCATCCGGATGTCTGACGAGTTTTGAGCTGTTTATGGAAAAACTGTCCAATATGGAAGTGGACGTTTCGGGTACGTTGAGAATTGGATCGCCGAGTATTATCGCCAGATATTATATACCCTTGCTGATACAGAAATTTAAAGAAATGTACCCCAAGGTAACTTTTGAAGTGACGATTGAAAACAGCAGCGAAGTGTTGGCACATACTAAAGACGGTACGTTTCATTTCGGTTTTTTGCGAGAAGATTTTGGCTGGGATGACGGCGTAAAAAAATTATTAACAATAAATCATTTATGTGCTGTATCAAAAACTAAATTTGAGTTGAACGATTTACCTTATATGTCAAGGATTGACTATCAAACAGATTCATATTTCAGAAATTTTTTGGATAACTGGTGGTCTGGTCGCTTCGAAGAACAACCGAATATTATAATGCAGGTCAGTAACATTGATTTATGTAAAGAAATGGTATTTAGCGGCGTCGGTTATGGATTACTGCCTTCAATAGTTTTATCTGACCATCCAGAAGTTTATCAGGTTCCGCTTTGTGATGCCAAAGGCGAATTGATTCGCCGCAAAACATGGATAGTTGGTAAAAACAGTGCCTTGCAAAGGAAGCTGCCGGCCACATTTTATAATTTTATTCAGACTTGCCATTTTGGTAATTTTTTAAGGCGCTATTAAAAGTCATTATAAAAGCAAAAAACGGCTGCGACTCGCACCACCGTAGTCGCAACCGCTTTTCGAGGTTGAAAGGATGAAAATAATTGAGAGAGAAGGGAGGAGGTAATTGCATTTAATGCTTTTGCCTTGTCTATATAATACCTTATTACAATAGGGTTTGCATCTTACAATGGTTACATAATCTGTTTAATATAATTACATAATTATTTTGAGACTAAATGTTTTTTAAGTTAAATCTTAAAAAATTATTTTGCTTTTTACAAAAAGGCCTGATAAAATGCCATTAAGAACAGACAGGCGGTGAAGAAATGCAGACAGTGGCGTGCTTTGGTGATTCTCTGATTTATGGTTTTCCTTTTGGACCACGTGCTTCGTGGCTGGCTGAAGCTGAAAAGCTTACGGGACATAAATTTTTGAATTATGGCGTCTGCGGTGATTGCACAGACGATATTTTATCCCGCCTGAAAACAATGCCTTTGCCGGCTCATATTAAACATATTTTGTTTCTGGGAGGAGCTA
>PPYE01357683.1_pt1 | contig 18095 bp, 8 predicted proteins | sample 1559881 | NCBI WGS metagenome assembly PPYE01 (sample SAMN08240022, study PRJNA423297) | Human gut metagenome, whole genome shotgun sequencing project. | reverse complement strand
GGGTTATCTTTTCTAAACTATCCTAAGCCCTCCCCGTCGGGGAGGGCTTAGGATAGTTTAGAAAAGATAACCCTCGGCTTAGAAAGGCCTAAGAAGGCTTAGTTAGGCTTAGACGCAGCCTTTTCCTCTGCCTTTCCCTTGGCTTAGAAAGGCTTAAGAAGGCTTAATTAGGCTTAGACGCAGCTTAAAAACAATAAAAAAGACAATGAAAAAAATACCAAGTTTCACAATAAACCACAACGCCCTCTTGCGCGGCATATACGTTTCGCGCAAAGACTCAGTAGGTGGCGACACCGTAACCACATTCGATATCCGCATGAAGGAGCCTAACCGCGAACCGGCGTTGCATCCCGGCGCACTTCATACCATCGAGCATCTCGCTGCTACATATCTGCGCAACGATGCCGAGTGGAAGGACAGCATCGTGTATTGGGGCCCGATGGGCTGCCTCACGGGCAACTATCTGCTGATGCGTGGCGACCTTGAGCCGCGCGACATCGTAGATCTCATGCGCCGCACGTTCCGCTTCGTGGCAGACTTTGAGGGCGAGATACCGGGTGCCGAGCCGCAGGACTGCGGCAACTGGCTGCTTCACGACCTGCCGATGGCACGTTGGGAGTCGCGCAAATACTGCGAGGAGGTGCTCGACGTAATCACCGACGCCAATATGGTGTATCCGCAGAAGTAGAGAAAACGAGAATATCTATATATTTAATAGGTATAAACTTGTAAAAAAACAAGTGTTGACAAGAAAAAGTTAGCAAAATATTTTGCCGAACCACCGAAATTGCTTACCTTTGCACCGCTTTACAAAAGCACGGGATGTAGCGCAGTTGGTTAGCGCACGCGTCTGGGGGGCGTGAGGTCGCAAGTTCGAGTCTTGTCATCCCGACCTGATACGGGGTAGAATGTTCAACATTCTACCCCGTATTTTTGTATCTGCAGGATGGTGTGGCAACAGTAAAAATCGTAAATGTTCATAACACATGAAATCGTTATAATATATAATTAGTGTTATTGATTAAGTACGTGAAAAAATCCTCCATATCTGCCAGCATTGCCGTAACCCGCACATTATTAATGCAATAATGACTGGTAGATATCATAAAAAAGGAGATATCTACCAGCCAATCTGCCAGCTTCGGTTCTAGCGGTTTATCGCAAGCTGCTTGGGTTTATATCAAATTCGTCCTTGAAGCACTTGTTGAAGTACGAGGGAGAGGTGAAGCCTACCTCGTATGCAATCTCGGAAACACTCTTTTCGGTCTTTTCCAACAGCTGACGAGCCTTCGTGAGTCGCGCCTTGCGCAGCAGTTCCACCGGCGTCTGACCCGTCAGAGCCTTCACCTTTCTATATAGCTGCACGCGCGAGAGTCCTATCTCTTCGCCCAATCGCTCCACCGAGAAGTCGCTGTCGCCGAGATTCTCCTGGATAGCCGAGCGCAGTCTGCCCACGAACGACTTGTCGGCTGCGTTCAGTTTCTCCTCTTCCTCCGCCTCCTACTTGTCGCCGGCGAACACCGACCGCAGCATTACGCGCGAACGCATCAGGTTTTCGATGCGCGAGAGCAGCACCTGACCCGAGAACGGCTTCGTGATATACGAGTCGGCGCCCGTGTCGTAGCCCTCCTTGCGCTGTTCCGAGAGCGAGCGTGCCGTGAGCAGCACCACCGGAATATGGCTCGTTGCGGTGTCTGCCTTCAGTCGTTTTGTGAATTCCAAGCCGTTCATCACCGGCATCATCACGTCGCACACCACCAGTTTCGGCACCTCGCGGCGTGCTTTCTCCAAGCCCTGCTCGCCGTTAGTAGCCTCCGACACGTTGTACTTGTCCTGCAGAATAGATCGCAGGTAGGCACGCATGCCGTTGTTGTCATCGATGATGAGCACGAGCGGACGCTCTGCGTCGAAGTCCTCGGCGTTCGTAATGCGGTTTGAGTTCTCTTTCGGCGTGTTGTCTGTGGCAATATAGTTGTCGTCCACCAGCCCCTTCTCCGCCTGAGTTGCAGCCGGCGCATCCTTCGCAGGGTCGTAACCTGGCTGCGATTCGGGCAGCTCGATGACGAACGTTGTACCCTTGCCATCCTCGCTCTCGGCGTGAACGTCGCCGTGGTGCATGTCTATGTACGCCTTCACGAGCGACAGGCCGATGCCCGTACCGCCGATGGCGCCCTTCGCCTGGTAGAAGCGCTCGAAGAGATGTGGCAGATCTTCAGCCGGAATACCCTTGCCCGTGTCGGCTATACGCAGCGTGTAGCTGTGGTCGCTGTGTATCAGCGAGATGCTGATGCTTCCTTTCTCGGGTGTATACTTCAGTGCGTTCGACATTATATTAAAGTATACATGCTCCATCTTGTTGCGGTCGGCAATCAGCATCGCATCGTCCTCCACGCCCGATACATCCACGTGTATCGTTATGCCGCGGCGTGCCGCCACTGTGCGGAAGTCCTCAGTCCATGTCGTCAGTTCCTGCTGCAGGTAGAAGCGGTTGAGGTGCAGCTCAGCCTTGTTGTTCTGCACCTTGCGGAAGTCGAGAATCTCGCCCACAAGTTGTATCAGTATTCGCGTGTTGCGCTGCACCATCTCCAGCATCGAACGCTGCCCACCCTTTATCGTCGGGTCTTCGAGCAACTGTTCTGCAGGTCCGGCGATGAGCGTCAGCGGTGTGCGCAGTTCGTGACTCACGTTCGTGAAGAACTGCAGCTGCGTCTGCGTCATTTCCTCCATCTCAGCCGTCATTTTGCGCTGTTGTTCCATCGAGGCTTTCAGCTGTCGGTTGATGCGGGTGCGGGTGAAGAACGCGTAGACGGCTGCGGCGCACATCACGATGAGCAGCACCACGAACACGAGCAACACGAGCAGGTAGATGCGCTGCGTGTTGAAGTCGTTGGCAGCCTTGTCCACACGCGAGCGAAGCGTAGAGAGATGGTCCTGCTGTCTTACCGTCTCGTCGTACTGCATGAGCAGCACACGAGCGTTGTTGCGCGTCACGAGTGCAGACGAGAGCTGGGTCTCTCTGTTGTATTTCTTTCCCGTCAGTATTTTTATGGCGAGCTGCATCACCTCATCGCCGCGAGTGGGGTAGGTGTATGAGGCGAAGAGCGTGCCGTTGTTCACGAGTTCCATGCCGCCGCCCTTCTGCGGCATGGCGTCGATGCCGCAGAACTTGATATTCTTGATGTCGAGTCCGTGCTTTTCGGCGGCGCGGCGTGCGCCCATTGCCATGCGGTCGTTATGTGCAAACACGCAGTCGAACTCGTTGTGCGGTTTCGAGAGCAGCGAGTCGATGGTGCGGAATGCGCCCTCCTCAGTCCAGTCGGCGTTCAGCTGTTCCACAATGCTCAGTCCCGGTCGGCAAGCCACCAAGCTGTCGAAGCCCTGCTTGCGCTCTATCGCCGGCGACGACGTAGAGAGTCCGCACAGCTCCAGTATGCGTCCGCCTTCGGTTAGTGCGCCCGCCAGGTATTCGCCCATCGAGCTGCCAATCTGCTTGTTGTCTGCGCCGATATACGCCGTGTACTTGTTCGACCGTGTACGTCGGTCGAAGATAATCACCGGTATGCCCTTTTCGTATGCGCGGTCTATCGCAGGCGATATGCTCACCTGACCCGGCGCCACGATGAGCAGGTCTACACCCTCGTCCACGAACTTGTTTATCTGTTCGGTCTGCAACTGCACGTTGTCGTTAGCCGAACTGATGCGCAGGTCTACATCGTTGTAGTAGAGAGCGGCGATGCGCAGCTCCTCGTTGAGCTTCTCGCGCCACACGTCTTCCGAGCATTGCGACACGCCTATGACGAAGCGCTTCGGCTGACTGGTGCATGAGATTATCAGTGGGAGCAGAAACAGAAGGAGATACTTGCAGAATCTGCGTGCTGAGTGTTTCATTAGATATGTTGTTTTTAAGTTGTTTGTATTTATCGTGGTAGGAAAAACCACGCTTCCTATTATTTTTTTGAACTTTATCGCTGAAATTCGCTGCAAATATAGCAAAAATAATGCATTTGTGCATATTATTCAAGCATTTTTGTTTCATGCAACATAATTACAACAGCGTGAACGATATGTTGAATATCAGTTGGTTGCTTATTTCTATCTTTGCAATGTCAAAAGGGAAAAAACATTTAAAGACCGTAAGGCTTCAAATCTTTAAAGAAAACACGTCTAACGAAAATGCATAGATTGGATAATGATATAGATTGTTAATAGATTTTGATTAGTATAGTTGTTTAAGTATAGTTGATTAGGTTAGTAAGTAGTTAGTTAGTAGATTGATAATCGGGACACAATACTTTGTAAAAACACATAGGGCTGCATCAAGACTCTCCAAACAGAGTTTTGATGCAGCTCTTTTTTTATCTCTTTATATTAAGTAGATGCGTTCTCTTTACATTAATAAGACAAGTCGATTGCAACCGGATACACACGGTATGGATCGAAGTATTCCATGCAGCTGTTCACCATTGCCTTCAGATCAGCCTTGGCAACCCCATGGAATATCTGCTTGCCGTTTATCTTGACAGTTACCGGCTTCTTTAGGTCTACCAACTGTTCGTTGAGATACACCCTCAGTCTGCCACCGGTAGCCATAGTGTAGTTGCGATTGAACTTCAGGTCGATGCCCCACATCTTGTCCTTCATCGTCGTAACGTATTCTACGTCACTTACCTTGATAGAAACCACGTTCTTGTCGATATCCATCTCGTAGTATGTTCTTGCCTCTGACGGTCGTGTCAGCACCTGCAGGTTATAGAATCCCGAACGATGTCTGCCATCCATCTCAAAGTCCTCCCAAAGCACCGTCTTCGGATACGGATTGCGCACAAACTGCTTGAGCCAAGGTGTGGTCAGTCCGTAAGTGATGTGGTGCTGCATGCCAGGCAAGAGGTTGATGCGATGGCGGAAGATGGGCGTGTTGTCCACAGCCAACGGACGAGCCAGCTGCACAGAGTCGAAAGCCACCTGAGTGAACCATGTGAGGTCGTTGCGATAAAATCCCGTGTCGTCAGCACCCGTAAGCAGCGAGAAACCGATATTGGCACAGTTCTCTACCGGCGCATTCTTCAGAGGCTCGCCACCTGCCATCGGACCCGCTGCCGCCCAATAGTCGGCGTAGAACGAGGCGAGACGCTGACTGCCATAACCACCCTCGCTGATGCCGAACACGTAGAGTCGGTTGGCATCCACCTCGCCGCTCGTCAAACCCAAACGAATAAGCTTTTCGAAGGCATACTGCTTCGACAGATGCCACCAGCGATAGTATTCGCCCTCGTTCGGAATCTGCGGAATGAAATAGATAGACGGCGCATCCTTGAAGCCAAGACCCAGTTCGATACCGTTCGACCATTCTCTGTCCTTCGAGCCCGAACCGTGTGTGTAGAGGAAGAGCGGGTATTGACCATTGGCAGCCACACCCTTTTTGCCGTAATAATAAGGCATAACCGCATTAGGCTCCAGGCATTGCGGCAAGTGCCAGGCGCTGTTTTTAGCCTGCTTCAGTTCGGCAGGCTCTATGAGCTTTTCCTCCTGCAGCGCATTGTTTGCCTCGCACCATGCTGTCCAAACCATCTTCTGATAGTTGGCTATGTCCTTGTTCTTTATTGTTGTCTGAAGCTCAGTGCTGAGAGGAGCGTTCTGAGCGAAGCTTGCCTTGCCGTTCTGTTCCAAAGCTTTCTGCTGCGCTTGTAGCGACTGCTCGAAATAGGCATTCACCGTTTTCTGCAAGTCCTGCGATTGCGCCGTTGTGTGAGTAGAATAGGTTAGTGAGGCAATAGCCATCACCGCATAAATCATTTTTTTCATATGTATAAAATGCTATTTGATGTTGATAGACAATGTCTCCTTTGGCAGACCTTCAGCCGACACGCTCAGCGTAGCCTTGCCCTGCTTTGTGCCTTCCACCACGACAACCAGCTCGCCACTGAAGAGCGGCATCTCCGTCGAGTTGAACGCCACGAGCGATGTTGCGTCGCCGTTGCAAGCCGCACGGAACTTCGCTGCGCCCGTCACCTCGAACTTCATCTTGTTCGTAGCCGTGGGGCAGGGCGTTCCGTCCTTGTCCACTACCGACACCTTCACGAACGCCAGGTCCTCGCCCTTGGCAGCGATGCTGCTGCGGTCGGCTTCGAGCACGATGCGTGCCGGCTCGCCCGCCGTGCGCACCGTCTGTTCGCCCATCACCGATCCGTCGTAGTTGTAAGCCACTACCTTCAGCTCGCCCGGCTCGTACTTCACGTTGTTCCAGCGCAGGCGGTAGCGGTCGAGGCGTGTGTTGGGGTTCTTCACTATTCTGCCCTGACTCTTTCCGTTCACGAACAGTTCAGCCGACGGCGCATTGGTGTAGCAGTAAACCGGCGTCACCTCGCCCTCGCGTCCAGGGAACGTCCAGTGGGGCAGCACGTGCAGCGTGTTCTCGTCCGTGCGCCAGTGGGAGCGGTACAGCCAGTAGCGGTCCTTGGGCAGTCCGGCGAGGTCGCAGATGCCGAAGTAGCTCGAACGCGACGGCCAGTATTCGTCGTACGGCGACGGCTCGCCAAGATAGTCGTAGCCCGTCCATACGAACTCGCCTATCACATAGTCGCGGTCGTCCTGCATACGCCAGTCGTCGTCCGGCAGATTGCTCCACGGACAATACTCCACGTCGTACGACGAGCACTGTCCGTCGGCATATTTCTTCGAGTCTGACGGCTCCACGGGGAATTTGTACACGCCGCGCGAGCTCACCGTCGACGCCGTCTCCGAACCAAGCAGGAAGCCCTTCGGCAGTTGCTTTATGTTGTTGTCGTACTTATGCACGCGATAGTTGAAGCCTGGCACGTCCATCACCTGCGCGAAGCCCGATGCGAGCGCCGCTTCAGCCTGGTCCATGCCCTGCGTCACGGGTCGTGTAGGGTCGTACTTGTGGCAGAGCGCCTGCAGATGTTCGCTTATTTGTCGACCTTCTTCGCCCCATTGCTCAGGTATCTCGTTGCCGATGCTCCACATAACGATAGACGGATGGTTGCGGTGGTTGCGCACGAGGTTCTCTATGTCGCGGTCAGCCCATTCCTTGAAGTTCAGCGCGTAGCCGTTCTTGCATTTCGGGTATATCCACATGTCGAAGCTCTCCGCCATCACCATCATACCCATCGAGTCGCACACCTCCATCTGCCACGTCGACGGCATGTTGTGCGCCGTGCGTATTGCGTCGCATCCCATGTCCTTCATTGTGCGAATCTGACGGATGAGCGCCGCTTTGTTCACGGCTGCGCCCAGCGGACCGAGGTCGTGGTGCAGGCAGACGCCCTTTATCTTGCGCTGCTTGCCGTTCAGCTGAAAGCCGTCGTACTGCGCCACACGCACCGTGCGTATGCCCACCTTCTGCTGTGTCTGGTCTATAAGTCGGTTGTTGCGGTAAAGACGTGTGACGAGCTTATATAAATAAGGTGTCTCCGGCGACCATAGCTGCGCGTTCTCAACCGTAAGGCGCTTCTCCACGTCGCTTGTTGTCTTTGTCTGCGCTACCGTCTTGCCCTCGTTGTCGATGAGCAGGTTCTCCACCACGAGCCCTTTCTCCGCATTGTTGATGTTCGTGCAGACGCTCACCTCCGCCTTGCCGTCCGCAATCTGTTCGGTGCGGAAGTAGCTTCCCCACGGGTTTATGCTTGCGCGGTCGGCGGTCGTTACGAGCTGAACGGGGCGGTAGAGTCCGCCGCCGGGGTACCAGCGCGAACTCTCCTCGCGGTTGTTGAGGCTCACGCTGATTTCGTTCTTGCCTTTCTTCAGATACGGCGCCGCATCCACGCGGAAGGCGTTGTAGCCGTACGCCCAGTGACCAGCCAGCTTGCCGTTGATGTACACGTGCGGGTCAGCCATAGCGCCGTCAAACTCCAGCACGGCAGTCTTCGGCAGACGCTTTATGTCGATGGTAGTCTTATAGTAGCCGCGACCAATCCAAGGCAGAGCGCCCGAGCGTCCCGACTTCTCTGTCTTCTCGGTCTCGCCGTTCTGCACGATAGCCACATACTGCAGGTCCCATTTCTTGTCGAACGGTCCGTTTATAGCCCAGTCGTGCGGTATTGTCACCGACTTGTAGTTTATGCTGTCGCGTGAGAACTGCCATTGGCGCAGATTCTGCGTCGTGCGCTGCGCCGAAGCCGAGAGGGCTGACAGAAGAGCGAGTGAAATTAATGTTGATTTGTTCATGTTGAAATTAGGTGTTGAGATGTTGAGATGGTGAGGTGTTGAGAGTTGAGAGTTGAAAGTTGAGGGTTGAGAGTTGAGAATTGAGAGTTTAAAGTTATGATATGCAATACAATCTCTATATTGAATAGAGAAAGACAACTGCAAAGGTAATCAAAACTCTCAACTTTCAATTCTCAATTCTCAATTATTTAAAAGCATCCAGCGCCGCCGTCGGTTTGCCGTTTGCGTTCGCCGTCTGATCGGATTGCGTCCGCCGTCTGATTGGATTGCGTTCGGTGTCCGATCAGATTCCGTTCGGTGTACGATGACATAAGCCCGAGGTTTGGGCGACTTTCCTTGACACTTCCCACTGCCCGCAGCCCACTTCTGGCTTATTTAAAACCTACTACTTATGCTTTAATGTGTTAGAACTTCAGACCCACGCTGAGCGTGTATGCTAAAAAACATACGGCATCACGCCGAACGATTACTCGCACGGGTGATGCCGTATATACGTTTTTTTCAGTATTGTAAAGTAGATCCTTTGCTACTTCAGGTTATAGACAGCGTATTTCGCCTTGCCTTTGACCATGACCTTGTTGTAGGGCTTGGTCGGGAATACGAGGTTGGTCATAGCCATGCGACCTTCTGCGTCGAACGCCTCGATGCTGCAGCGGTCGATGAACACTCTGAGCTGAGTCATCTTGCCGTGAACCGGAGCCGTTGTGACGGCAGCGAAGTCGTCGCTGAAGTCCTTCAGTCCGCTCTTTGAGCGGTCGACGGTGAACGTGCGAATCTTGTCGTCGTAAACCATCACCACCTTCTCGCCCTTTTCGTTCAAGAGAGTGATTGTGGCTGTGCCCTTGAGTGTAACCACCAGTTCGCACGACTCGCTCAGCGTCTTTGTAGACTTCTTCGGGCGAGCCGCTGTCATCTCAGGCGACGGAGTTACGCCGCAGTAGGTGTTGCCCTGATACTCGTAGAGGTCGAGGTCGCGCGGAATGGAGTTGGCCGAGCGATACTGCATTGTAGGCACCTGGTTGGCATACTGCCAGTTGCTCATCCATGCCATAGCCACGTGGCGACCGTTAGGAGCGTTGTCGAAGGTCACGGTAGCGTAGTGGTCCTTGCCGTAGTCCATCCAGCGTGTCACCTCAGGCGCTGTCTCGCATGTGAACTTCTTACCGTCGAAGTCGCCTACGAAATACTGTGTAGCCGAACCACCGAACGGGCCGCCGGGGTTGATGTTGCACATGAGAAGCCACTTATATGTGTCGGTGCCGCGCACGTGCAGTTTCATAAGGTCGGGGCACTCCCATACGCCGTCGTGGTTGCCGTATTCGGCGCCGAACTGGCTCTCGAGTTTCCAGTCCTTAAGGTCGTCAGACGAGTAGATGTTCATGTGCTGACCCTCGGCAAGAATCATGTTCCACTTCTTGATGTCGTCGTTCCAGAATATGTGCGGGTCGCGGAAGTCGGGTGTGCTGCCTGTGATTATGGGGTTGCCCTCGTGTTTTGTGAACGTCATGCCGTTGTCGTTGCTGTAGGCGAGGCTCTGTGTCTGGTTCTCGCCAGCCGATGTGTACATAGCCACTACGGCATCCTTACCGAATCCGGCAGTATTGTTGTGGTCTACCACAGCCGAACCAGAGAATATAGTGCCCCATGCGTCAGGCTCAATAGGCGTACCCTCAAACTTCCAGTGCATGAGGTCGGTAGACGTTGAGTGACCCCATGTCATGTTCTCCCACTGCGATCCGTACGGGTTGTACTGGAAGTAGAGATTCCATACGCCGTCCTTGTAGAACATGCCGTTCGGGTCGTTCATCCATCCGTAAGTAGGAGTGTGGTGGTAGACGGGGCGGTATTGCTCGCGGTTGGAGAGGTCGAGCGAGTCGGCGTACTTCATGTTCTTCCAGCAGGTGAAGCTCGCGATGCCGCCATCGTTGCGGTAGGTGCCGTTCACGTGGATGTCGAAAGAGATATTGCTGTTCTCCTTATACTCGTCGAGGAAGAACGGCACATAATAGTCGATGTGGTTCGAAGCCAGGCGTATGTTGAACGCCTTCACCTGGTTGTTGCCGTCTATGACCTTCACGTTGCACATCTCAGCCTTCTCCTGCACCGGCAAGAGCAGGTATTTCTGCGATTTGTCAACACGATAGATGCAGTGGTTGCTACTGAGAAAATGGGTCTGCTGCGCCGAGGCTGTCATTGCAAGTCCTACGAGGAGCGACGCTGCCGCTGTGCGGCTGAAGAAAGATTTGTTCATATTATATAGGTTTTTAGAATAATCGAAATTGCCGAGCCGATAGACTCTCGGTTTCTGCTGCAAAATTAAGCTATATATCAAAATCTGTATAACATTTATGTTTCCTAAAATTGCAGAAAACAGCGTATGAAACAATTATTGAGCGAATTGTTTAAAATATTGTGTACACTTTTCGATAAATTACTTAACTTTGCTAACGAAAGCATTAAAACCTTACATGTATTTATGAAAACCAGAATCTCTAATACATTATTTATATTATTAGCGACGCTTGTTACGCTCAGCGGTTGCACCAATCACTATAAATATAAAATAGGTGTGTCGCAGTGTGTAGGCGGACGTTGGCGCGAGAAAGCCAACGTAGAGATGCTCTCGGCGCAACACCTCTACGACAACGACGTGCGTGTGATATTGAAGAACGCCGACAACAACAACGAACGCCAATGCTTGCAGATAGACAGTCTCGTGGACGAGGGTGTCGACTTGCTTGTGGTGTCGCCCAACGACTACCATGCCCTTAACGGCAGTCTGCAACGCGCTCGCGAAAAGAACATCCCTATTGTTTTCTTCGACCGCACTACAGCATTGAAAGACTATACCGCTTATATCGGCGGCGACAACGTTGAGGCAGGACGCAAGATGGCGGAGTATGCAGTTTTGTTATGCCGTGACAGTGTTAAGACTGACGGACGACGCCCTATTGTGCTGGAGATGACCGGACCGCTCGCAATATCGCCTGCCGCACAGCGCCACGCCGGATTTAGCGAAGTCATCAGCAAAAATCCGTCAATCGACTATCGTCATGTGCCAAGTCAATGGTCGTATGACGACTGCAAGCGCATTATGCGTGAATGGCTGGAGAATGGCAAGGCGGTAGATGTAGTGTTCTGTCATAGCGACCTTGCTGCTGTGGGAGCTTACGAGGCTGCAAAAGAGTTGCACAAAGAGCGTGAGATACGCTTTCTTGGCATCGACGGACTGCCGGGCGAGGGTCTTGACGCTGTGCAGAACGCGCAGCTCGCCGCGTCGTACATCTATCCTACGCATGGCGAGGAAGTGATAGCTCTCGCTCTGCGCATACTTGAGGGTAAGCCGTTCGAGCGTATGAACAACCTGAAAAGCATTGTCGTAACACCGCAAAACGTAGCCGACATAGCGCTTAGCAGCAACTCGCTGCAGGAGCAGAACCAATATCTCGCCACTATACAGTCGAAACTCGAAACGTATCTCGGCTTTTATCATATCCAGCGCGCGCTGCTCGCTGTGTCGCTGCTCGTCATCCTGCTGCAGGCTGTAGCCGTGTTCACTACATGGCGTGCCGTGCGCGCCACACGTCGTGCCAACCGCCGCATGCGTGAACTGAACGCCGAGCAGACTCGATTCTTCACAAACGCATCGCACCAGTTGCGCACGCCGCTCACGCTTATAGCCGGACCGGTCAACCAACTCGCAGAAGGCAAGGGCGACCGGCAGCAGCTCGTGGGCATCGTGCAGCGCAACGTAGAACAGTTGCAGCGCCTTGTGAGCGACGTGCTGCTGTTCCGCCGCGAGAACAGCGCCACCGTTGACGACACTACCGTAGCTACCGACGAGCAACTCCTCGCAAGTCGCAAGGCTGTGCAGGAGAGTCGTCACGACACACTTATCAACGACAATGCCGACGAACTCGCCACGGTGCTCATCGTCGACGACAACGCCGATATGCGTGCTTATCTGCGCACGTTGCTGCTCGACCGCTATTATGTTATAGAAGCTGCCGACGGACAGAGCGGACTGAAGCTCGCGGTGGAGAGTGTGCCCGACATCGTAGTGTCGGACGTGATGATGCCCGTAATGGACGGACTCGCCTTCTGCACCCGTCTTAAGCAACACGAGGCAACAAGCCACATTCCCGTGTTGCTGCTTACAGCACGCAGCAGCGAGCAGCAGCACATCGAAGGATTGCAGACCGGTGCCGACATATACATGACAAAGCCTTTCAGCGCCGACTTGCTGCTTGCCAACATCGCCTCGCTGCTTGCCAACCGTCAGAAGCTGCGCCAACTGTTCAATACTCAAAACCTCAATACTCAAAACCTCAACACCACACCATCTCAACACCTCACCACTCAAAACTCCCCTTCGCCCGACCGTCGCTTCCTCGATACTTTCCTCAAGGCAATGGAGAAGCACATGTCGAATACCAATCTCAAGATAGAAGATCTGGGTGACGAGGTAGGACTCTCGCGTGTGCAGCTCTATCGCAAGGTGAAGGCGCTTACGGGCATGACTCCCGTCGAGATTTTGCGCGAGACACGACTCAAGCACGCCATGCAGCTGCTCAAGACAACAGATAAAACAGTATCAGAAATAGCTAACGAAGTGGGATTTGCCACCCCAGGCTACTTCTCCTCATGCTTCAAAAAGCAGTATGACAAGTATCCGACAGATGTCAGAGAGGAGATGAAGGTTTAGCTTTTCGTGAAAAATATAAAAAAAAACTCAACGTTTTTGACTATTTAGTCAACGATTGTTGCATGTAACATGAGTGATATTTTGTGAACGATTCATGAAATATCACTCATTTCTTGTTTTATAACTTTGCAACCGTAAAACTTAAACCCAAAACAAAAAACGTAAAACTTATGAAAAAAGCAAAAGTAGCTTTAGTAGGTATGCTCATGCTCGCTGGGTCAGGCGCATATGCTCAGACCAACGGCATCGGTGGAACAGTGACCGACAACGCCGGTGAACCTATTATCGGTGCATCGGTTAAGGTTAAGGGCTCCACGAACATGGGTACAGTGACGGATATCGACGGCAACTTCAAACTTGACGTGAAGCCAGGCGAAACTCTTATCATCTCTTATATAGGTTGCAAAGACCAGGAGGTGAAGGCAGGCGAAAACCTCAAGATTGTGCTTCAGGACAACTCAGAGGTGCTCGGCGAAGTGGTAGTAACGGGTTATCAGGTGCAGCGCAAGGCCGACTTGACCGGTTCTGTATCTGTAGTAAGCACCAAAGATCTCAAGTCGACAGCCGACACAGATCCTATGCGTTCGCTTCAAGGCAAGGTGCCGGGCATGACTATCACCACCGACGGTTCGCCAGTTGGCACCGGTACGGTTCGTATTCGTGGTATCGGTTCGTTCAATTCTTCTCAAGATCCTCTCTTTGTTATCGACGGTGTGCCTACCACCACAACCCTCAACTCGCTCAACATGAACGATATTGAGAGTATGCAGGTGCTCAAGGATGCTGCTTCGGCATCTATATATGGTTCGCGTGCTGCCAACGGCGTAATCATCATCACCACAAAGCATGGCAAGAAGGGTAGCAAGCTGAATGTAGACTTCTCAGCAAACCTTACTGCTCAGTTCTACAACTCGCAGTCGATGATGAAGCTCTGTAACACCTCAGAGTATGCAACGGCAATGGCTCAGGCTGCACTCAACGATGGTCTTGACCCCGTGGCTTATGCCCACAACTATGGTCTTGACTTCAATGCCTCTACCGGCCGCACCATCAAGGCATACGATCCTGCCTCAAAAAGCTATAAGACATATACCGTAAACGGTGCATACGACGGCTATATCAATGCAAAGAAAACAATGCGACTGTCGGACACCGACTGGCTTGACGAGATTTCGCGCACCGGTTTCATGCAGAGCTACGACCTCTCTCTGTCGGGTGCCACCGACAAGTTCACAGGTCTTTTCTCGGCAGGCTACAAGAAGAACGACGGTATCTTGAAGTATTCTAACTTCGAGAATTTCTCAGCCCGATTCAACTCTACATACAATGTGAACAAGATTGTAAGTGTAGGCGAGAACGCTACGGTTACTTACTCGAAGCAGGTAAATAGCGCACCGATGGAGAATGCGTTGAAGATGTCGCCTACGGTGCCCGTATACGAAGAAGACGGCACTACATTCGCTGGTCCGGTGGGTGGTATGAGCGACCGTCAGAACCCTCTGCGCGAGATGTACATGAACCGCGACAACGCACTGAAGATATGGCGTGTGTTCGGCAATGCCTATGTAGATGTGAAACCGCTGAAGGGCCTTGTGCTCCGTTCTAATTTCGGTCTCGACTACTATCATTCGTTCATTCGCTCGTTGAACCACACGTTCAAGTCGGACATCGTGAACAACAACATACCGAGCGCCACACTCTCTGCCCACGACGATGTGCGCTGGACATGGAGTAACACAGCCAACTACAACTTCAAGATTGCACGCGACCACGACTTCACGGTGCTTGCTGGTATGGAACTGCACAAGCAGACCGTAGAGGATATGGGTGCGTATGCCCAGAGCTTCGTGATAGAGGACAAGGACTATATGTGGCCCGATGCCGCTACGGGTATTGAGCGCGCTACGGGTATCGGCTCTGGCTACTCGCTGGCTTCGTTCTTCGGTAAGGTCGACTACAACTGGCAGGATCTTATCCTTGCTTCGTTCACCATACGTCGTGACGGCAGCTCGCGTTTCGGTAAGAACAATCGCTATGGCAACTTCCCCGCAGCTACTTTGGGCTATCGTCTTTCGAAGAACCTCAAAGCAAACTGGATTGACGATCTTAAGATTCGTGCCTCATGGGGTAAGACTGGTAACCAGGAGATTTCCAACACAGCTCGCTACGGCTTGTATGTAGCCGACTACGGATTAGACCGTGTTACATCTACCGCTTACGATCTCTATCGTCAGGGTACAGGCATCTTCCCGTCAGGTTTCCGCGCAACTCAGACCGCGAACGACAACTTGAAGTGGGAGACAACAATACAGTATAACGTTGGTGCCGACTTCTCTTTGCTCAGCCAGGAACTCTACGGATCGGTTGATGCATATATTAAGGATGTAAAGGACATGCTTATCTCTCCGGCATTCCTCGGAGCAGTGGGTGAGGGCGGTTCAACATGGTCGAACGGTCCGTCGCTTCGCAACGTGGGTATGGAGGCAAGCGTAGGCTACCGCCACATCACTAAGTATGGTCTGCGCTACGACGTGACTGCCAACATCGACTTCTTCCGCAACAAAGTGACGTATCTGCCTTCTACCACAACCGGCTCGTATGCACACACAGTGAAGGAGAACCTCGTGCAGTCGAAGAAGCCTTACGGCTCTATTGTAGGCTACGTTGTAGATGGACTCTTCCAGAACAGCGAGGAGGTAAAAGCCTCTGGTCAGCCTAACGCTCGTGTGGGCGGATTGAAGTATGCCGACCTCGACCACAGCGGCACTATCGACGCAAAGGACCAGACATGGATATTCGATCCGGTGCCCGACTTCAACTGGGGTCTGAACGTGCAGCTCGGATACAAGAACTTCGACCTCTCTATGTTCTTCCAGGGAGTATGTGGCGTAGATGTTTACAACAACCAGAAATTCCAGACCGACTTCTGGAGCCTCACCGACGCCGGAAGCAACAAGGGCAACCGTATGCTTGGCGCTTGGACCGAGGACAACACTTCGTCTAAGATACCGGCGCTCACAACCAATAACACCGGTGACGAGGGACGCGCCTCTACTTACTTCGTAGAACACGGCAACTGGATGAAGCTCCGCACGCTGCAGCTTGGCTACAACTTCAGCGACTCGCTCCTGAAGAAGCTCCACATGACATCGGCTCGTGTATATGTTTCTGGTCAGAACCTCTTCACATGGAAGAGCAGCAGCTTCACCATCTCCGACCCCGAGAACCCCAACTGGGCATATCCTCACTCTTCATCAGTGTCGTTCGGACTGCAGCTCAGTTTCTAAGGAGCTATTGATATTACAAAGAAGTCAAAACAATTTAAAGAATCAGAACAATGAAAAATTTATATAAATATATATTTGCAGCGATGCTCACGCTCGGCACTGTAACATCGTGCAGCGATTTCCTCGACGACTCTCCGAAGGGCGTAGTCGATCAGGACAAGGCTTTCAAACTCCCCGACGATATGGTCAATTCGGCATACGCCATGCTCGGCGACTGCTGGTACTCTTATCCGTTCAACCTCTGGCCTTACGGCGATTTGTCGTCAGACGACTGCTTGAAGGGCGGATCGGGCACTACCGACACTGGCTATCATCCGATGGAGATTTGGTCGACCATGACTTCTACACCGGGCGAGTTCGACGAACTTTGGTATCGCCTCTACTGTGCTGTTAGCCGCTGCAACCGCGCGCTGCTCTCGCTTGAGCAGTATGGCGACAGCAAGCTTGGCGAGGAGATGACGAAGCAGCGTGTGGCAGAGGTGAAGTTCCTGCGCGCCCACTTCTACTTCAAGCTCGTCACCATGTTCCGCCAGGTGCCTTGGATTGACGAGAACGTAATGAAGAACAATCTTCAGGAGAAGACCCGCAACGACGAGTTTACATACCAGGAGTTGTTCGGCAAGATAATAAACGACTTCAAGGAGGCATACGACGTGCTGCCCGAGATGCAGAAGGAGCAGAACCGCGTCAACCGTGTTGCTGCTGCGGCATATCTCGCCAAGTGCTATCTGACGCTTGCCTACGGCGACGGCTACGAGGCAACCAACGGCTACGACCACGTCAACAAGGAGTATATGCAGAAGGTGATTGAATACACAAACGTGGTGAAGAACTCGCCTTACTTCGGCTATCTTGAAGACTACGGCGACATCTTCCTGCCCGAACATAAGAACAGCAAGGAGAGTGTGTTCGCTGTGCAGACTTCCGACTACAAGGACGACAATACCACCTTCGGACGTGCCAACTGGAGCAACGTGCTCAACGGTGTTTGGGGAATGTGGTCGTGCGGATGGGACTTCCACAAGCCGTCGCAGGACCTCGTGAACGCCTTCAAGACAAAGAACGGACTGCCCGAGTTTGACGACTATAACAAGCATATCGACTATCCGGTCAACGGCCAGCCGACCACCCAGAAATGGGATCCGCGTCTCTTCCACACCGTGGGTATGCCTACTTTCCCGTACAAGTACGAGAAGGAGTATACGCTCACAAAGGCTAACAGTCGCACACCGAACACTTACGGCTACTACTGCTCTATGAAGGAGGTGCCGCAGCGCTCTAAGGGCGAGACCTACAACGGCTCATGGCAGGCGTTCGCTATGAACGACTATGTGTTCCGCTACTCCGATGTGATGCTCATGCGTGCAGAGGCTCTCATCGAGACCGACCAGCTTGCTGAGGCTCGCACCATAATCAATGACATTCGCCAGCGTGCGAAGAACTCTGTAGACAAGCACATCGCTTACGCCAAGGATCAGTGCGAGATAGCGCTCTATCCCGAGTCTTACTTCCAGAACAAGGAGACGGCACGCAAGTGTCTGCGCTGGGAGCGCCGTCTGGAGCTTGCAATGGAGAACGGACGCTACTTCGACCTGCGTCGCTGGGGATTGGCTTCAAAGACTCTCAACGCCTATTTCGCAACCGAGAAGAACGACGTGTACGACGGACAGACATACGCTACGTATCTTAAGGATGCCCACTACACGGCTGGCAAGAACGAGTTCTACCCGATTCCTTACAACCAGCTCTACTATGTGCCTGGCTTGTATAAGCAGAACAAGAACTACTAAAGGACGCTACCGATATTCGGAGTAAATATAAAAGCCCTTAATACGAAAAAGAGGGTGTGCATTCTATGTTTCTACGCAAGAAAAACTTGAAGTTTTTTTGCTGTTCTTTTGAAAAGAATGTTTTTCTAA
>PPYE01322136.1_pt1 | contig 18095 bp, 23 predicted proteins | sample 1559881 | NCBI WGS metagenome assembly PPYE01 (sample SAMN08240022, study PRJNA423297) | Human gut metagenome, whole genome shotgun sequencing project. | reverse complement strand
TACAAGAGTAGGATTCAAAATGGATGGAGACAAAAAGGTTCGTTTTGCAAAATCAACAGGTAAAGTAATTGATTAATTTGGGAAAGGAGGACCAGAACTTTGAGTAGACTGAAAGAACAGTATCAGAATGAGATCGTTGATGCAATGATCAAAAAATTTGGATATAAAAACATTATGGAAGTGCCGAAACTGGACAAAGTTGTAATCAACATGGGTGTTGGTGAGGCAAAAGAAAACGCGAAAGTATTAGAGTCAGCAGTAGCTGATCTTGAGAAAATCGCAGGTCAGAAAGCAGTTCTTACAAGAGCTAAGAACTCAGTGGCTAACTTCAAAATCAGAGAAGGTATGCCGATCGGATGTAAAGTTACTTTAAGAGGAGAAAGAATGTATGAGTTCGTTGATCGTCTGATCAACCTTGCTCTTCCTCGTGTACGTGACTTCAGAGGTGTAAATCCGAACGCATTTGACGGAAGAGGTAACTACGCTCTCGGAATTAAAGAGCAGCTGATTTTCCCAGAAATCGAATACGACAAAGTGGATAAGGTCAGAGGTATGGATGTAATTTTCGTTACAACTGCTAAGACTGACGAGGAAGCTCGTGAATTATTGACACAGTTCAATATGCCATTCACAAAGTAAAGGAGGGAAATTCATGGCTAAAACATCAATGAAAATCAAACAGCAGCGCAAACAGAAATTCTCTACAAGAGAATACAGCCGTTGCAGAATCTGTGGACGTCCACATGCATATTTGAGAAAATATGGTATCTGCCGTGTTTGCTTCCGTGAACTGGCATACAAAGGACAGATCCCAGGCGTAAGAAAAGCAAGCTGGTAAGTCCGGAACAAAGGAAACTACCCGTATAAACATATAGGAGGTCATATAAATGAACATGAGCGATCCAATTGCAGATATGCTTACAAGAATCCGTAATGCAAATACTGCGAAACATGATACAGTAGATGTACCTGCATCCAAAATGAAAAAAGCAATCGCTGAGATTCTTTTCAATGAAGGATACATCGCAAAATATGATATCGTAGAAGATGGACACTTTGAAACAATCCATATTACACTGAAATATGGTGCAGACAAGAACGAAAAAGTTATCTCTGGTCTGAAGAGAATCTCCAAACCAGGTCTGCGTGTGTATGCTGGAACAGAGGATATCCCGAGAGTACTCGGAGGACTCGGAACAGCAATCCTTTCTACAAACAAAGGTGTTATCACAGATAAAGAAGCCAGAAAACTTGGCGTAGGTGGAGAAGTACTCTGCTTCGTTTGGTAGGCACTGAACACTTGGCAAAGCCAAGCGTCAGCGCCGGCTGAGTCTAGTGAGAAGGTCGTTCCCAAGCGTTGGCGAGGTATTTTCGAGCCTAGGCGCACGGAACACCGAGATATTCTGTGTAAAACATAGACAATTGTAACTGAAAACAGAGGAGCCAAAGCAGCTCCTCCGAAAATCTAAGTTAAGGAGGAAACAGGTATGTCACGTATCGGAAGACTGCCAGTTGCAATTCCAGCAGGAGTAACTGTGGAAGTTGCAGCAAACAATGTAGTGACTGTAACAGGTCCAAAAGGAACTCTTGTAAAAGAGCTTCCAGTTGAAATGGAAATCAAAGTTGAAGGTGAAGAAGTTGTTGTAACAAGACCAAGCGATCTGAAGAAAATGAAATCTCTTCACGGTCTTACAAGAACACTGATCAACAACATGGTTGTTGGTGTAACAAACGGATACGAAAAAGTTCTGGAAGTTAACGGTGTTGGTTACAGAGCATCCAAATCCGGAAACAAACTGACATTGAACTTAGGATACTCTCATCCAGTTGAAATGATCGATCCGGAAGGTGTTGAGACTGTACTGGAAGGTCAGAACAAAATCACAGTAAAAGGTATCGACAAAGAAAAAGTTGGCCAGTTTGCAGCTGAAATCAGAGATAAGAGAAGACCGGAACCATACAAAGGTAAAGGTATTAAATATGCTGATGAAGTTATCAGACGCAAAGTTGGTAAGACTGGTAAGAAATAATTAAGGAGAGTGTGAAAATGGTTAGTAAGAAATCAAGAAGCGAAGTTCGTAGAAAAAAACACATGAAATTACGTAACCGTTTCAGCGGTACTGCTGAAAGACCACGTTTGGCTGTGTTTAGAAGTAATAATCATATGTATGCTCAGATTATCGATGATACAGTTGGAAACACTCTGGTTGCAGCGTCTACACTTGAAAAAGATGTAAAAGCAGAATTAGAAAAAACCAACAACGTTGAAGCAGCAGCATACTTAGGAAAAGTAATTGCTGAAAAAGCAAAAGCAAAAGGAATCACTGATGTTGTATTCGACAGAGGCGGATTCATCTATCAGGGAAAAGTTAAAGCGTTAGCAGATGCAGCTAGAGAAGCTGGACTGAATTTCTAAGGAAGGGAGAACACAGATGAGACAGGAACGCATTGATGCTAGTAATTTAGAATTAACAGAAAAAGTGGTATCAATCAAACGTGTTACCAAAGTTGTTAAAGGTGGTCGTAACTTCAGATTCACAGCTTTAGTAGTTGTTGGCGATGGAAAAGGCCATGTTGGTGCAGGTTTAGGAAAGGCTACTGAAATTCCAGAAGCTATCCGTAAAGGAAAAGAAGATGCAGCTAAAAATCTGATTAAAGTTGCATTAGATGAAAACGAGAGCATTACACATGATGTGATCGGAAAATTCGGCAGCGCTTCCGTACTGCTGAAAAAAGCTCCGGAAGGTACTGGAGTTATCGCCGGTGGTCCGGCTCGTGCGGTAATCGAGATGGCAGGAATCAAGAACATCCGTACAAAATCTCTGGGATCTAACAACAAACAGAATGTCGTACTTGCAACAATCGCAGGTCTGAAAAACGTTAAGACTCCGGAAGAAGTAGCAAAACTTCGCGGCAAATCAGTAGAAGAGATCGTAGGCTAGGAGGTAAATGAAAATGGCAAATTTAAAAGTTACATTAGTAAAGTCTACAATCGGTGCCGTACCAAAGCATAAAAAAACTGTTGAGGCACTTGGATTAAAAAAAGTGAACAAAACAGTCGTATTACCAGATAATGCAGCTACCAGAGGTATGGTACAGCAGGTTAGACATTTAGTAAAAGTTGAAGAAGAAGCTTAATTTCAGACGATAAGGAGGTAATATCATGGACTTATCTAACTTAAGACCGGCAGACGGTTCTAAGCACAGCGATAATTTCAGAAGAGGCCGTGGACACGGTTCTGGAAATGGTAAGACAGCTGGTAAAGGTCACAAAGGTCAGAAAGCTCGTTCCGGAGCAACAAGACCAGGCTTTGAAGGTGGTCAGATGCCTTTATACAGAAGAATACCAAAGAGAGGATTCAAATGCAGAAACTCTAAAGAAATCGTTGGTATCAATGTAAGTGCATTAGAGAGATTTGAAGATGGCGCAACAGTTTCAGTAGAAACAATGATCGAGTGCGGTCTTGTAACAAATCCTAGAGATGGTGTTAAAATTCTTGGAAACGGAGAGTTAACTAAGAAACTCACTGTTCAGGCAAATGCATTCAGTGCAGGTGCTGTTGAAAAGATTGAGGCCCTTGGTGGAAAAGCAGAGGTGATCTAATGCTCAAGACTGTGCGAAAAGCATTTCAAATAGAAGACATTAGAAAACGACTTTTCTATACATTTTTAATGCTGATCGTTGTAAGATTTGGTTCTCAGCTCCCGACTCCGGGAGTTGACCCGACTTACATTCAGAATTTACTTGCGAGCCAGAATAACGGTGCATACAGCTTTTTTGATGCATTCACCGGTGGTTCGTTCACAAGGATGTCAGTCTTCGCACTGAGCATCACACCATACATTACATCTTCCATCATTATGCAGCTTTTGACAATTGCAATTCCAAAACTTGAGGAAATGCAGAAAGAAGGTGCTGAGGGAAGAAAGAAAATTGCGGCAATTACACGTTATGTGACAGTTGCTCTTGCACTGATCGAATCCATTGCAATGTCTATCGGTTTTGGTCGTCAGGGACTCCTGGAAGAATTTAACTTTGTAAATGTAGCGATTGTTGTGTGTACATTGACAGCCGGTTCTGCATTTTTGATGTGGATCGGTGAGCGTATCACAGAAAAAGGTGTGGGAAATGGTATTTCTATCGTACTGTTGATCAATATTCTTTCCCGTGTACCGAATGATTTTGTGACGCTTTATACACAGTTTATTAAAGGAAAAACTCTGGCAAAGGGTGCTATGGCAGCAATCATTATTCTTGCAATTCTGTTGGCAGTTGTGTTATTTGTTATCATTCTGCAGGATGGTGAGAGAAGGATTGCAGTACAGTATTCCCAGAAAGTACAGGGAAGAAGGACATATGGTGGCAAGGCTACACATATTCCGTTAAAAGTAAATACTTCAGGTGTTATTCCGGTTATCTTTGCATCTTCACTGATGCAGTTCCCGATTGTGATTGCCCAGTTTTTAGGACTTGTTATTGTTCAGGTAGTTCCGTTCTTCTTTAACGGTGTATTTGGTGCGAATGTTTCTTTTGGAGGAACTTCACTGATTATTATCGTAGGTGTTGTACTTGAGACGATCAAGAAGATCGAGTCGCAGATGCTTGTCCGCAACTACTCAGGTTTCCTGAGCAGCAAGGGCTCATCAAAGTAAAAGGGTTCTTGGATATGAAATGAGACAATTTAGCTCGTTGTATGCTGTCCCTTTTTGGGACGGAATACGGCGGGTTAAAGTGCTATATGGAGGGATACTGTTATGAAGATTATTATGTTGGGTGCTCCTGGAGCAGGAAAAGGAACACAGGCTAAGAAAATTGCAGAGAAATATGATATTCCTCATATTTCTACAGGTGATATTTTCAGAGCCAATATTAAAAACGGAACAGAGCTTGGACAGAAAGCAAAAACATATATGGATCAGGGACTTCTTGTACCGGATGAACTGGTAGTTGACCTCGTGGTAGACCGGGTAAATCAGGAAGACTGTTCCAAAGGATATGTGCTGGATGGTTTCCCTAGAACAATCCCACAGGCTGAAGCGCTTGATAAAGCTCTGGCTGCAATGGGACAGAAGATGGATTATGCCATCAATGTAGAAGTTCCGGATGAAAATATTGTAAACAGAATGTCCGGACGCAGAGCATGTGTAGACTGCGGAGCAACATACCATATTGTATATGCACCGACAGAGAAAGAGGATGTCTGTGATAAATGTGGTGGAAGTCTGATCTTAAGAGATGATGACAAACCGGAAACAGTACTGAAACGTCTTGGAGTATATCACGAGCAGACACAGCCGCTGATCGACTATTATACAAAAGCGGGAATCTTAAAAGAAGTAGATGGAACGATCGATATCAATGATGTGTTTGCAGCAATCGTTCAGATTCTGGGAGAGTAATTCATGCAGCTGGAACCGGGAATGCTTGCGCGTTCGAAAGCAGGGCATGATAAGAATTGTATATATGTTATAATTTGTGTCAAAGATGAATATGTATATCTGGCAGACGGACAGTTTCGTCCGGTCTGCCGGGCAAAGAAGAAAAACCTGAGGCATGTGCAGCCGATCAAAAAGGTTTGCAGTACCTCGGTGACCGATGATGAAACAATCAGAAATGTAATAAGAAAGTATTCCAAATCTATTGGATGAGAAGTGGAAGCGTCAAGAGCGCAGGAGGATTTAGTATGTCAAAAGCTGACGTAATCGAAATTGAAGGAGTCGTAGTTGAAAAACTGCCAAACGCAATGTTTAAAGTAGAGCTGGAGAATGGTCATATTGTGCTGGCTCATATCAGTGGAAAACTGCGTATGAATTTTATTAAGATTTTACCAGGTGACAAGGTGACATTGGAGATGTCTCCATACGATCTGAGCAAAGGAAGAATTGTTTGGAGAGATAAGTAAAAAGGTATTGACTTTATTAGATATAGGGTGCTATAATATCAAGTGGCTGTTTTTGGGTAGGTGTGTCCAAAAGCAGTTGGAAACGTAAGGGTTTTAGCAAAGGATGGAAGGAGGATTTGACATGAAGGTTAGATCATCAGTAAAACCAATTTGTGAAAAATGCAAAATCATTAAAAGAAAAGGAAGCATCAGAGTAATCTGTGAGAATCCTAAGCACAAACAGCGTCAGGGATAATTGCTGGTTTGTGAAATGAATTAGGCGGCTGACAGCGCGACACACCAGGAAGTGTGTAGAGCTGTTTAATATACAGTAAGGATACACCACTGCTACGCATTTGGCAGATTGCCTCATATGAAGGCTGGTGGTCTTGACACATACACGAGAACTTGGATACAGGTTCTTTCTTCTGCATTCGGCAGGACAGTATGTGTGTGTATATTGCTTCTAATACCCGGCGGTCATTTGCGTAAAAGGATTTACGTGTCGGGAAAGGGTGCATCATATTTGCACCTGGTGTGATTCGGCAAAGTCTGACACACCCAGTTAAAGACAATATTAAATTTAGATTCAAAATGGAGGAAAGACACATGGCTCGTATTGCAGGTGTAGACTTACCAAGAGACAAACGTGTAGAAATCGGACTTACTTATATTTACGGAATCGGAAGAACATCCGCTATCCGTATCCTTGCAGATGCAGGAGTAGATCCGGATACACGTGTTAGAGATTTGACACAGGACGACGTTAAGAAAATCAGTGAAGTGATTGATGAGACTCAGGTTGTAGAAGGTGATCTCAGAAGAGAAATCCAGTTAAACATCAAGAGACTTAAAGAAATCGGATGCTACCGTGGAATCCGTCACAGAAAAGGACTTCCGGTACGTGGTCAGAAAACAAAGACTAATGCAAGAACATGCAAAGGTCCTAAGAGAACTGTAGCAAACAAGAAAAAATAATATAAAGTAATATCCCCGTCAAGTGGGGAATACAAGAATTCAAGAAAGTAGGTTAGTTTAAATGGCTAAGAAAGTTACAAAAAAAGTGACAAAGAAACGTGTCAAGAAAAACGTTGAACGAGGACAAGCACATATCCAGTCATCTTTTAATAATACAATCGTAACATTAACAGATACACAGGGAAATGCACTTTCATGGGCAAGTGCAGGCGGTCTGGGATTTAGAGGTTCAAGAAAATCTACTCCATATGCAGCTCAGATGGCAGCTGAAACAGCAGCAAAGGCAGCATTAGTACATGGTCTGAAAACAGTTGATGTTTTCGTAAAGGGTCCAGGATCAGGAAGAGAAGCTGCAATCCGTGCATTACAGGCTTGCGGTATTGATGTAGTAAGTATCAAAGACGTAACACCGGTACCACACAACGGATGCCGCCCACCAAAACGCAGAAGAGTCTAATTTAGGACTTGGCGGCAGTTTTTTGCTGCAGGTGAGCTAACAGAGAATTTGAGCAATGAGCATAGCGGATTACTGCAGTTCCGCTGATTTTTAAGGAGGATAAACATGGCAGTTAATAGAGTTCCAGTTCTTAAAAGATGCCGTTCATTAGGTATGGACCCAATCTATTTAGGAATCAACAAAAAATCTAACAGACAGTTAAAAAGAGCTAATAGAAAAATGAGCGAGTACGGTCTCCAGTTACGTGAGAAACAGAAAGCAAAATTCATCTATGGTGTATTAGAGAAACCTTTCAGAAACTACTATGCAAAAGCAAAACAGATGGAAGGTATGACAGGTGAAAACCTGATGATTCTTCTGGAATCCAGACTGGACAATGTAATGTTCCGTATGGGATTCGCAAGAACAAGAAAAGAAGCTAGACAGATCGTTGACCACAAACACGTTTTAGTAAACGGAAAACAGGTAAACATTCCATCTTACCTTGTAAAAGCTGGTGACGTGATTGAAATCAAAGAAAAACACAAAGACTGCCAGAGATACAAAGATATTCTGGAAGTAACAGGTGGAAACATGATTCCTGACTGGCTGGAAGTTGATGCTGAGAACCTGAAAGGTACAGTAAAAGAGCTTCCTTCAAGAGAAGCAATCGATGTTCCTGTAGATGAGATGTTAATCGTCGAGTTATATTCTAAATAATCTCTCAGTGAGTAGCAGAAGTTTTAGAATCCGGAGATTTAACATTGTACCCCCTCAACATATATTAACCCATAAGGAGGGTCTGTGTAGTGTTTGATTTTAATAAGCCGAATATTGAAATTACAGAAATTTCAGAAGATAAAAAATATGGAAAATTTGTAGTGGAACCTCTGGAGAGAGGATACGGAATCACATTGGGTAACTCCCTGAGAAGAATCATGCTTTCTTCTCTTCCGGGAGCAGCCATCAGTTCTGTAAAGATTGACGGAGTTCTGCACGAATTCAGTTCCATCCCAGGTGTAAAAGAAGATGTAACAGAGATTATCATGAACTTAAAGTCCCTGGCAATCAAAAATACATCAGAATCAGACGAAGTAAAGACTGCATATATCGAGTTTGAAGGAGAAGGTATTGTAACAGGTGCTGATATCCAGACAGATTCTGATATTGAGATTATGAATCCGGAGCAGGTTATCGCTACATTGAGCGGCGGTAAAGACAGCAAATTGTATATGGAACTTACCATTACAAAAGGCAGAGGATACGTAAGCGCAGACAAGAACAAGAGTGAGGATATGCCGATTGGTGTGATTCCGATCGATTCAATCTATACACCGGTTGAACGTGTCAATATGACCGTTCAGAATACTCGTGTCGGACAGGTTACAGATTATGACAAACTGACATTAGACGTATGGACAAAGGGAACACTGCTTCCGGATGAGGCAGTCAGCCTTGCAGCAAAAGTTCTCAGTGAACATCTGAAATTATTCATTGACCTTTCTGAAGTTGCTCAGTCAGCTGAAGTCATGATTGAAAAAGAGGATGACGAGAAAGAGAAAGTTCTGGAGATGAGCATTGACGAATTAGAGCTTTCTGTACGTTCATACAACTGTCTGAAGAGAGCCGGCATCAACACAGTAGAAGAACTTACAAACAAGACACCGGAAGACATGATGAAGGTGCGTAACCTTGGACGTAAGTCTCTGGAAGAAGTGCTGGCAAAATTAAAAGAATTAAACCTTGAGTTAAATCAGGGAGAGGAATAAAGAAAATTATCCCGTCAGTAAGCCCGAAGAGCGTGGCGGGAGCATTTGATTTATAAGCCCGAAGATGCAAAACCAAATGTTTATTTAATGGAGGACCATAAAAATGGCAAAATATAGAAAACTCGGCAGAACATCCAGCCAGAGAAAAGCTTTGATCAGAAACCAGGTAACAGCATTACTGAACAATGGTAAGATCGTTACTACAGAAGCAAAAGCAAAAGAGATCCGTAAAGAAGTTGAAAAACTGATCGCTTTAGCTGTAAAAGAAAAAGATAACTTCGAAGAAGTAACTGTAAAAGCTAAAGTTGCTAAAAAAGACGACAAAGGCAGAAGAGTGAAAGAAGTTGTTGACGGTAAAAAAGTAACTGTTTACGAAGAAGTTGAAAAGACAATCAAAAAAGATATGCCAAGCAGACTTCACGCAAGAAGACAGATGCTGAAAGTTCTTTACACAGCAACAGAAGCTCCAAAGAACAACATCAAGAGAAATATGAAAAAAGTTGATTTAGTGGATAAATTATTCACAGAAATCGCTCCAAAATATGCAGACCGCAACGGTGGTTACACAAGAATCGTTAAGATTGGCCAGCGTAAAGGTGATGCAGCTATGGAAGTACTGATCGAGTTAGTTTAATCAGTAATCAAAATAGCAAAAGAGAAGCACTTGAAGATCAGAGATGGTTTTCGAGTGCTTTTTTGATTCATCTAAAATTAAAAAAAATTTAATGATTTTTGCAACACATTTGTAATCTTTTTCGTCTAATATATAGGTGATACTGTATTACGGTATTATTACATAAGAGAATGTAAAAGGGGAACATTTAGGATGGGAAAAGCGAAAAAAATAAAGGCAGTAAAAAGAAGAAAGACGGGAAAAGACGGGAAAGTAAAGGCTTTGTGGATCACAGGAGGGGTTCTTGCAGTGATCTGTTTGATCTATGTTGCAATCTCTGTGTATTTCATGAGTCACTTTTTCGTGAATACGAAAATTAACGGTAAAAACTTTTCGGGGAAGACAGCAAGTGATGTAGAAAAGTATCTCCAGACAAATATAAAAGATTATAAGCTTACAATTTTGGAAAATGAAGGAAGACAGGATGTGATCAGCGGAAGCGAGATTGGACTGGAATACAGAGCGGGGACAGAAACAGAAAAATTGTTGAAGGATCAGAATGGATTCGCCTGGCCGAAAGCTTTCTTTACGGAGAATTCCAGAAAGGTTTCAGTCAATGTGTCATATAATGAGGAATCCTTGAATCAGCGGATCTCACAGCTTTCATGTCTGCAGACAGAGCAGACACCGGCAGAGAATGCAAAGCCGGAATTTGATGGAAACCAGTATGTCATCAAACCGGAAGTGTATGGAAATGCCGTGGATAAAGAACGTCTTACAGAGCAGGTAAAAGTTCATATCACAGAGTTTCAGCCACAGTTGGATATGGTGGAAACCAAGTGCTATGCGAAACCAAAATATGTAGAGGATTCCAAGGAAGTACAGGAAGCCTGTGATGCAATGAATAAATATGTAAATGCAAGTATCACATATCCGATGAATGAACCAGTCGTAGTAGATAAAGCGCTGATCTCACAGTGGCTGCAGGTAGACGGAGAAATGAAGGTTTCTCTCAATACAGAGGCGATGAAGCAGTGGTTTACTGCCTTTGGAGATGAGTATGATACACAGGGAACAACCAGAACCTTTACAACGCCGGCCGGAAAGAGCGCAACTGTGACGGGCGGGACTTATGGATGGTCGATTGATGAGGATACAGAGCTTGTGAATCTGCAGAACAGCATTTTAAACGGGGAAGTAGTCACAAGGGAGCCTGCATATTATGCGGGCGGTACTGCCGCAGCACATTCTGGGCAGGACTGGGGAAATACGTATGCAGAAGTGGATATGAGTGCACAGCATATGTGGTATATTCAGAATGGACAGGTGGTGCTGGAGACGGATGTTGTGACAGGAGAGCCGATTCCGTCCAAGATTACACCGGAAGGAGTGTATTCCCTGATGTGGAAGCAGCCAAATTCTGTTCTGGTCGGAGATATTAATCCAGATACCGGAGAACCGGCATACAGAACAAAGGTAAAATACTGGATGCAGGTGACGTCAAGCGGAGTCGGTTTTCATGATGCGACCTGGCAGACTGCATTTGGCGGGACATTGTATCAGATTCCGGTTTTGTGCAAATGTACCAATTGACGTTAAAAAGATAACGTTAAATATTTGTCAAAAGCTATATTGACAATTATTTAACAAGAAAGTATACTAATACCTGTAATTAAGAAACCAAGTCAATTACAGGAGGATTATTGAAATGGCGAAGAAAAAAGAAGAGATGGGAGTACCTGCAATCGTAGACAGCGTAGAAACACTGGAAGCGAAGATGAAAGCAATGCGCGAAGCTCAGAAAGAATTTGCAAAATTCTCTCAGGAGCAGGTTGATAAGATTTTCTATGAAGCAGCAATGGCAGCTAACAAGATGCGTATCCCGCTTGCTAAAATGGCAGTAGAAGAGACACAGAGAGGTGTCCTTGAAGATAAAATCATTAAAAATCATTATGCAGCAGAGTATATCTACAATGCATATAAAGATACAAAAACTTGTGGAGTGATCGAAGAAGACACTGCATACGGAATCAAGAAAGTAGCTGAGCCGATCGGACTTGTTGCAGCAGTTATTCCGACAACAAACCCGACATCTACAGCAATCTTTAAAACATTGATCTGTTTAAAGACAAGAAATGCAATCATCATCAGCCCACATCCAAGTGCAAAAGCATGTACGATCGAGGCTGCAAAAGTAGTTCTTGACGCAGCAGTAAAAGCCGGAGCACCGGAAGGAATTATCGGATGGATCGATGTACCGTCTCTGGAACTGACAAACCAGGTTATGAGAGATTCTGATATCATCCTGGCTACAGGTGGTCCTGGAATGGTGAAGGCTGCTTACTCTTCAGGAAAACCGGCACTTGGTGTAGGACCTGGAAATACACCTGTTATCATTGATGATACAGCAGATATCAAGATGGCAGTAAACTCTATCATCCATTCTAAAACATTTGACAATGGTATGATCTGTGCTTCTGAGCAGTCAGTTACTGTTCTGGACAGCATTTATGAAGAAGTGAAGAAAGAATTCCAGTATCGTGGATGCTAGACGGTGGATATGGACATACATCTGCTCTGTACGTTCATCCGGCACAGACAGAAAAGATTGAAAAACACTATGCAGCAATGAAAACATGCCGTGTTCTGATCAACACTCCTGCAGCTCAGGGTGGTATCGGAGATCTTTACAACTTCAAACTGGCTCCGTCTCTTACACTGGGATGTGGTTCATGGGGCGGAAACTCCGTATCAGAAAACGTTGGAGTAAAACACCTGATTAACGTGAAGACAGTTGCAGAGAGGAGAGAGAACATGCTCTGGTTCAGAACACCTGAAAAAGTATACTTCAAGAAAGGCAGCATGCCGGTTGCACTGGATGAACTTGGAACAATCATGCACAAGAAAAAAGCATTCATCGTAACAGACTCATTCCTGTACAAAAACGGATATGTAAAAGGAATAGAAGAGAAACTGGATGCTATGGGAATCCAGCACACATGCTTCTATGAAGTAGCTCCGGACCCGACACTGCAGTGTGCACAGAAAGGTGCAGACATGATGCGTTCTTTCGAGCCTGATACAATTATTGCTCTTGGTGGTGGATCTGCAATGGACGCTGCTAAGATTATGTGGGTAATGTACGAATATCCGGATGCAAACTTTGAAGATATGGCTATGGACTTCATGGATATCCGTAAGAGAGTATACACATTCCCTGAGATGGGTAAAAAAGCATACTTCGTAGCAATCCCGACATCTTCAGGAACAGGTTCTGAGGTAACACCATTTGCGATCATTACAGACGCAGAGACAGGTGTAAAATGGCCGAAAGCACGTGAAGAGATGGCGAACGCTTCTTGTATGGCTGGTATGGCATTCGCAAATGCATTCCTTGGATTGAACCACTCTATGGCTCATAAACTGGGAGCATTCCACCATCTGCCACACGGTGTTGCAAACGCAGTACTTCTGACAGAAGTTATGAGATACAATGCATCTGAGGTTCCAACTAAGATGGGAACATTCTCTCAGTATCAGTATCCACATGCACTTGCAAGATACGCTGAGTTAGGACGTTTTGCAGGATGCACAGGAAAAGATGACAAAGAAGTATTTGAGAACTTCCTTGCAAAACTGGAAGTATTAAAAGAACAGATCGGAATCAAGAAATCCATCAAAGAGTATGGTATCGATGAGAAATACTTCCTTGACACACTGGATGACATGGTAGAGCAGGCATTCAATGACCAGTGTACAGGAGCAAACCCAAGATACCCACTGATGAAAGAGATCAAAGAACTTTACCTGAAATGCTACTATGGAAAATAATTTCCGGTAAGGAAAATAAGAGAGAAGGACATTCCAAACGCCAGAAATGGCGGGAGGAGTGTCCTCTTTTTGTGAACATATAAAAGAAGAAAATTGTTAAAAAGTTAAGAAATTAACAATTATATTCAGTAAAAAAATATCGTGAAAAATTGCACAAAGTTGACTTTGGGGGCTTACATTTCAAAAAAGCAGGAGCTATAATAAGGTCAGTAAAAGAAAAACAGATACCACACCGGAAGGATTTACCGGGCGGGATAGAATGTATGACAGGAGGCAATTTTTATGAAACTGGAAGAAAAAAACTTAATCGTAAAACGTTCTTACAAAGAAGTGTACAAATGTGAAGAAGGAATTGTAAAAGTATTTGCAAAAGAGCATCCGAAGTCAGACGTACTGAATGAGGCTTTAAATACTGCCCGTGTTGAAGAAGCAGGACTGGATATCCCGAGTGTAAAAGAAGTGACACAGATCGATGGAAAATGGGCTCTGGTGATCGAGTACAAAGATGGTAAGACAATGGAAGAGATGATGAAGGTCGATCCTACAAATCTGGAAAAATATATGAATGATTTTGTGGATCTGCAGCTGAGTGTTACAAGTAAAAAGGCACCTCTTTTAAACAAGATGAAAGATAAATTTGCCCGGCAGATCAATGGATTAAAAGTCCTGGATGCGACGACAAGATATGAACTGATGACACGACTGGAAAGTATGCCGAAGCATGACAAGATCTGTCACGGAGATTTTAATCCGAGCAACGTGATCGTTGGAAAGAACGGTAAGATGACTGTGATTGACTGGGCTCATGTGACACAGGGAAATGCAAGTGCAGATGCAGCTATGACCTATCTTTTGTTTGCACTGGAAAGTCAGGAAAAAGCAGATCTGTACCTGAAGATTTTCTGTAAGAAGAGTGATACAGCAATGCAGTATGTACAGCAGTGGCTTCCGATCGTCGCAGCAGCACAGCTTTCCAAGGAAAATGCGCTTGAGAAAGATTTCCTGATGAGATGGATTGATGTTATGGATTACCAATAGAAAAGAGGCTGAAGATCGGTATTAACAAACCGATTTTCAGCCTTCTTTTTATGTACGTATAAATTTCTACCAGCTCTGGAAGAAAAGGTTCCCGCCGACATTGACTCCCGGACGATCGGTACCACCTGCATACAGGAAGAAGTAGCAGTCAATGACAGAAGAAAGTCTTGCTCCGTTGACTGCGTCCTGGGCAACCTGAAGTGCCAGGCTGGACGGACCGGAATTCAGAACAGAATCAAGTCTTCCGCTCCAGACCGGTTCAAACTGTCCGGTTGCATAGATGACACCGTGAATTGAATTCGGGAAAAGCGGACTTTCCACACGATTCATGATCACGGTCGCTACAGCCAGCATGGAATTATAATCATGTATGGCCTCGCAGTCCAATAAAGCGGCAAAGGTAGTGAGCTCATCATGGGTTGCATCAGAGCCTCCTCCCTGAATGATATCTCCGCCGGAATCCGGTGTAGTCGGAGGTGTCGGAGTCACTGTTGAGTTACCGTCACCGGATGAAGGCTTGTCCGATTCCTGCTGCTGTTCTTGCTGCTGTTCTTGCTGCTGTTGCTGCTGAAGTTCCTGCTGTCTTTTTGCTTCCAGTTCCGCAGCTTCCTGTGCTCTAAGTGCTGCAAGCTGTGCCTGAAATGTAGCCAGATCAGTAGAAGTAGCAGCGGCTTTCGCTTCGAGATCAGACTGCTTCTTATCCAGACTTGTCTGGAGTGAGACCAGAGAATCCTGCTGTGCCTGAAGAGTCTTTTCCTCTTCTGCGATTTGATTTTTCGTCTCCTGCAGTTCAGTGAGCATCTTGCGGTCATAGTCGCTGATGTTCTGGATAAAATCTGCTTTGTTCAGAAAGTCAGTCATATCCTCTGCAGAAAAGAGCATTTCCAGAAGTGATGCGCTTCCGGTCTCGTACATATACTTAATACGTGTCTTCATGTCATTATACTGTTGAGCTTCTTTTGCCTGTGTGTCGGCTAAGGAATCTTTTGTCCTTTGAATCTCGCCATTCGTAATCTCAACCTGCATCTCAGTCGTAGATATCTGATCGCTGATGGCGACAAGTTCCTGATTGATACCGGCCAGCTGGCCTGCCAGATCAGAAGTTTTGCTTTCGAGGCTTTGGGTGCTTTCCTCTGCGGAAACAGGGAGAACAGAAAAAGCCATTGCGAGGGAGCAAATAAGTGCAGTACCTGTTTGCAGCCTGCGTTTTAAGCATGATTTCATAACTTTAATTCCTTTCTATAAAAAAGTCTGTTTCGCTATTATACTATAAATTGCGAAATAACGCAAATTTTGATAAAATAAGTTACAAAACTTTAAGAAAGAGGTTACTGTGAGCAGTAACAGAAAGATGAGGAGTAGGCTTCATGAAAAAGATAAAAATGATAGGACTGGATTTGGACGGGACTCTGCTCAATTCAAAAAAAGAGGTAACTGATCATACAAAGAGTGTACTGGAGGAGGCCATCGCGCAGGGGATCATTGTGCTGGTAGCGACCGGGCGGCCGCTTACCGGTATTCCAGGACAGGTAAGAGCGATACAGGGAATGCAGTATGCGCTGACGACCAATGGGGCGAGAATCTACGATTTGATCCATGAAAAAACGATTCTTTCGCATCCGGTTCCTTATGAAAAAGGAAAGAAAGCGTTGGAAATCACAGAAAAGTATGATACATTACAAGAGGCGTACTTTGACCGGGAGGTATATGCGCAGGAAAATCAGCTACAGGAAATTTGGCGTTATCACAAGAATCCGCATATGTGGGAGTATGTAAGGTCTACCAGGACTGTAGTTCCGTCTATTGTAAAATGGTATGGCGAAGCAAAGCGCGATGCAGACAAACTGCAGCTTATGTTTGCGGATATGCAGGATATAGAGCGTGCCAGAAAAGAGCTGGAAGAGATTCCGGGGCTGGTATTGACGGGATCGCTTGGAAATAACATTGAGATTAATGCTCAGGGAATCGATAAGGGAATTGGAATGATTGAGCTTGGGCACAGACTTGGAATTGACAGAGATGAGATTATGGCATGCGGAGACGGGGACAATGATCTTGAAATGTTAAAGGCCGTGGGATTTGGAGTTGCCATGGGCAATGCAGAGGAAAGTGTAAAAGCGGTAGCAGATTATGTGACGGATATGAATGAGGAAGAAGGCGTGGCAAAAGCAGTCGAAAAGTTTGCTTTGAGATAGGAGGAGAGATATGTTAGAAGCATTAAAAGTAATCATACTGGGGATTGTGGAAGGAATTACAGAATGGCTCCCGATCAGCAGTACAGGACATTTGATCCTGGTAGAAGAATTTGTGAAGCTGAATTTCAGCCAGTCGTATCTGGATATGTTTAACGTGGTGATCCAGCTTGGTGCGATCATGGCAGTTGTTGTGATTTATTTTCACCGGCTGAATCCGTTTTCACCGAAAAAGACAGAAAAGCAGAAAAAAATGACGCTGCAGCTCTGGGTGAAAGTGGTGATCGCTTCCATACCGGCAGGAGTAGTAGGAGTCTTGTTTAATGATTTTATTGAAGAAAAATTTAATAATTCTTATGTAGTTGCTACGATGCTGATCGTAGTCGGTGTTCTGTTTATTGTGATCGAGAACAGACACAAAGGAAGGAAACCTCAGATCACCAAGATTTCCCAGATGGGAGTTCCGGTCCTGATCTGGATCGGAGTATTCCAGATGCTTGCTATGATTCCGGGAACTTCCCGTTCGGGAGCAACGATCGTCGGAGCACTGGCACTGGGGGTGTCAAGAACTGCAGCAGCGGATTTTACATTCTTTCTGGCGATTCCGGCAATGGCAGGTGCCAGCCTTGTAAAACTTCGTCACTTTGGATTTGACTTTACAGGGACTGAGCTTGGGCTTCTTCTGCTTGGATGTGTTGTTTCATTTGTTGTGTCCATTCTGGCGATCAAGTTTTTATTAAAATACATTCAGAATCATGATTTTAAGGCATTTGGATATTATCGTATCGTACTTGGAATTATTGTGTTCCTGTATTTCGGGATTCATGCACTGCTTGCATAAAAATGAATTATATACAAAAAATATACGTATAAAAATGATAATTTATGCATAATTAGTCTTGCAATTTCGTAAAAACATGGTATCATATATGTATAAAATGAATGATTATACAGACTATGTGTATTTTGTTTTGGGAGGAATGAAAGATGAAAATGAAAAAGTTGACAGGAATCGTTCTGGCAGCGGCATGTATGGTTTCGCTTGCAGGCTGTGGTTCTTCAGAGAAAAAAGAAGTGAATGTTGAGAAACCGGAGGATCTTAAGACACTGACGATCGGTGTTCAGCAGGGAACGACAGGAGATATCTTAAGCTCCGAGCAGGTAGAGAAAGACTCTCAGATGAAGCGTTATCCAAAAGGATCAACTGCAATACAGGCACTGAAAAACGGAAAGATCGACTGTGTCGTAATTGATTCTGAGCCGGCAGCAAAATTTGTAGAAAAGAATCAGGATCTGAAGATTATCGACGGCGTTTTTGAAACAGAAGAATATGCAATGTGTGTGAAAAAAGGAAAC
>PPYE01413601.1_pt1 | contig 18098 bp, 16 predicted proteins | sample 1559881 | NCBI WGS metagenome assembly PPYE01 (sample SAMN08240022, study PRJNA423297) | Human gut metagenome, whole genome shotgun sequencing project. | reverse complement strand
TTCAAAGCCTTTGAACGAACATTGCAAAGGGCGGAACAGAACTTTTTATAGGCTAAAGAGATCATTTATCTTTTTCGCTACTTTGTATCAAAAAAGATTCTGATAAAGGTGTTACATTTAAAATATTTTATTTACCTTTGCTGACAGATACCCATTCTGCTCAAACAGAGTTGAAACATACTCTCCTTGTTGTTTATAAATCAATTGTTTCACATTAAAAAAGTACGATTATGGTACGACCCTTTGATGTAGAACAGGGCAAAGAGGAAAGCGATAGCTGACTATGTCTGTACACATGTTTCAAAAGAATATAAACTAAAATAATAGAACTATGAGAAATTTTACATTTAAAGGACTGCTTTTAACTGCGGTATTTATGTTGCTTGGCTGTTTATCAATTCAAGCAGCTAATGACGACTTGATTACCAAGCAGATTACAATCAACTTGGACAAGGCTGGTACTTTACCTAACAAGATTGCAAGTAGTGAGATGTATAAAATTACGAATCTGAAGATTATTGGTGAGATAAATGGTACGGATTGGAACATGATTCGTGAGATGGCAGGAAGAGATAATCGGGGATATGGTACAGAAGGAAAGCTTTCTGTATTAGATTTGTCTGAGGCGAAGATTGTAAAAGGTGGGGATAGTTATTATCCTGGTGATAATTGTTATACTTCTAATGATGAAATAGGCGAGAAAGCATTCACAGATTGTAGCAGATTAACGAGTTTAACCCTTCCTGTTGGTATTACCTCAATAGGCTATGACGCATTCGCATACTGTAGCGGATTAACGAGTTTAACCCTTCCTGCTGGTATTACTTCAATAGGCGAGTACGCATTCTATGGCTGTAGCGGATTAACGAGTTTAAACCTTCCTGCTGGTATTACCGAGATAGGCGAGAGCACATTCTCTGACTGTAGCGGATTAACGAGTTTAACCCTTCCTGATGGTATTACCTCAATAGGCATTAGCGCATTCTCTGACTGTAGCGGATTAACGAGTTTAAACCTTCCTGCTGGTATTACCTCAATAGACAAGTACGCATTCCTGGACTGTAGCGGATTAACGAGTTTAACCCTTCCTGATGGTATTACCTCAATAGGCAGTCGCGCATTCTATGGCTGTAGCGGATTAACGAGTTTAACCCTTCCTGCTGGTATTACCTCAATAGGCGATGACACATTCTATGGCTGTAGCGGATTAACGAGTTTAACCCTTCCTGCTGGTATTACTTCAATAGGCGAGTACGCATTCTCTGGCTGTAGCGGATTAACGAGTTTAACCCTTCCTGCTGGTATTACCTCAATAGACAAGTACGCATTCTCTGGCTGTAGCAGATTAACGAGTTTAACCCTTCCTGCTGGTATTACTTCAATAGGCGAGTTCGCATTCTCTTACTGTAGCGGATTAACGAGTATATATGTATATGCAGAGAAAGTACCAAGAATAGGTCGTTATGCATTCGAAGGTTGTGCTTCCAGGAAATGTACACTTTATGTACCTAAGGGAACTTATGATAATTACAGGCTCTCTGAATTTGGCTACTTTGAGAATATAGTAGAATTCGATGCAACAGGTATCGACAAGACTACAACCTCTACTGATGTTGAGGAGGTATCTCGCTATTCTGCAGATGGTCAGCGATTGGCTGTTCCTGTTAAGGGCTTGAACATCGTGAAGTATAGCGACGGAACTGCGAGGAAGGTTGTTGTGAAGTAAAAAATCTTAATTGATAAATCGATATGAAAAGAGTGAGGGTGCGTCAGCAGTCAATGACGCACCCTCGTTTCTTTTATGCAAAAATATTACTTGTTCAGGTGTGGATAGGAAATCCTGGTGTGGTAGATGGATTTCAGTCGTTCGATGAGTACAGACTTGGCCAAGGCTATGTCGCGGAAGGTGATAGGGCACTCCCTGAAGAATCCGTCTGCCACCTGACTGTCTATCAACTTGTTGGTGAGCGTGCTGATACTCTCCTCTGTATATTCATTGAGTGAGCGCGAGGCTGCCTCCACGGTGTCTGCCATCATCAGGATGGCCTGCTCGCGGGTGAAGGGGTTAGGGCCAGGATACTGGAACATCTCCTTGTCCACCTGCTCGTCGGGGTGCTCGTTACAATAATTAATATAGAAATACTTGGTGAGTCCTGTGCCGTGGTGGGTAGAGATGAAGTCCTTGATGATGCCTGGCAGATTGAATTTCTCGGCAAGCTTCAGTCCTTCCGTAACGTGGCTGATGATGATTTGTGCGCTCTCCAGGTCGGAGAGTTGGTCGTGAGGATTGACACCAGCTTGGTTTTCGGTAAAGAATACAGGATTGGTCATCTTGCCGATGTCATGATAGAGCGCACCTGTACGTACCAGCAGACTGTTGGCATGAATACGGTTGGCAATTTCGGCAGCCAGGTTTCCCACGGTGATGGAATGCTGGAAGGTGCCAGGAGCTATCTCGCTCAGGTTTCGGAGCAGTCCCTTGTTGGTGTTGGAAAGCTCGAAGAGTGTCACGTTGGAGATGAATCCAAACATCTTCTCGATGAGGTACATCATCGGGTAGGAGAGCAGCAGGAAGATGCCGTTGATGATAAAATAGGTGTACATGCTCGGGTCGATGTTGAACACCTGGTTGTCCTGCATGAGCTGAAGTGCTAAGTAGACGATGCAACTCGAAATGGTGACGAGTATGGCTGTGATGAATATCTGCGACCGCTTGGACAGTTCGCGGAGCGAGTAGATGGCCACCAGTCCTGATGCTAACTGCACGATGATGAACTCGTACTGATACTTTACTGCTGCGGCACAGATAAGAATCATCGTGACATGGGTGATGAATGCCGTTCTGGAATCCATAAACACCCTGACGAAGATAGCAGCCATGGCAAAGGGGATGATATAGACCGAGAAGAAGTTGTGCTTCATCATCATCGACACGAGGATAGGGAAGAGGGTGATCATCGTGTAGAGCATGGTGATGCTTCGTGGCTTCTCGAAGTAGTCTTTGCGGAAGAGCGTGAGGTAGGAGGTGAACATCATGACGAGAATCAGCACGAAGAGAATCTGGCCGATGAAGGTGGTCATGATTTCGTCTTGAGTGGAGCTTCTGCGCTTCATCTCCTTATCGAAAGAGTTGAGCACACGGCAAGTGTAATCGTTGACGATTTCTCCACGGTCGATGATTTTCTGTCCGCTCATCACCATGCCACTTGCCAAAGGAATGCTGCTCAGCAGATCGTTTTTCTCGGCATCGCTCTTCTCTTTATCGTACACGATATTGGCCTCTATATAGTTGTTGAGGTTGCATCGTGAGAGGATGGCTCGCTGGGCTGCGAGTTTCTCGTTGGCAAAGATGTGCTCGTAGGCAGCTATGGTGGAGTAGAAACTGCTCACCTTGAGACTCTTGGCATTTTTACCACTCACGAATCGTATCATGCTGGTGGAGTCCTTGAAGATGTTGTTGTATTCGTTGGTGTTGATGATGCCCATCTGGTATATTTCCTGCATCTGTCTTGCCACGATGCCCACATATTCTTTGGGCAGACCGTTGATGCCCTGCTCGTAGTCGTGCAGGAATCGCTCCACCTGCTTTTTCTCGATAAGCGGGTTGAGACTGTAGTAAGGCTGGAAGTGCTTGAGCAGGGAATCCTGTTCGTGCTTGATGGCCTCGTCTGTTTTGTAGATAGGGAAGTCGAACTTGGCAATGACCGATCCGTACATCCATGGCTTTCCTACATCGTAGCGATACATTCTGCCCTCGTTGCGTGGCAGGAACCACACGATGATGGCAACGGTGATACATACGAGTACGGTCTTGGTGGCGAGATTTCGCCAGTAATTCTCTTCTGTGTTGTTGAATATGCTCATTTTATACCACTATTTTTAGATTACTCTGCGAAAATACGAAAAAAAACTGCTAAAATCGCAAAAAAAAGTGTAATTTTGCAGAAAATTTAAAAAATAGCTATTTTCAGACATGACTGATAGAAAAGTAAGAGTGCGTTTTGCCCCCAGTCCTACGGGTGCATTGCACATTGGCGGTGTTCGTACTGCCTTATATAATTATTTGTTTGCTCGCCAGCATGGTGGTGAGCTTGTGTTCCGTATTGAGGATACTGACTCACATCGTTTTGTGCCAGGAGCTGAGGAGTATATCCTGGAGTCATTCAAATGGCTCGGTATCAAGTTTGACGAGGGTGTAAGCTTTGGTGGAGAGCATGGTCCTTACCGCCAGAGTGAGCGTCGCGACATCTATAAGAAATATGTGCAGCAGTTGCTCGATGCGGGTAAGGCTTATATCGCTTTCGATACTCCCGAGGAGCTTGAGGCAAAACGTGCCGAGATACAGAACTTCCAGTATGATGCCCATACCCGTATGCAGATGCGCAACTCGCTCACTCTTTCCAAGGAGGAGGTTGACCAGCTCATTGCAGACGGCAAGCAGTATACTGTGCGCTTCAAGATTGAACCCGGCGAGGAGATTCATGTCAACGATATGATACGAGGAGACGTGAAGGTGATGAGTGATATCTTGGACGACAAGGTGCTCTATAAGAGCGCAGACGAGTTGCCAACATATCATCTTGCCAACATCGTGGACGACCATCTGATGGAGATTTCCCACGTGATTCGTGGTGAGGAGTGGCTGCCAAGTGCTCCCTTGCATGTGTTGCTCTATAAGGCTTTTGGCTGGGAAGACACTATGCCACGTTTTGCCCATCTTCCTTTGTTGCTTAAGCCAGAGGGTAAGGGTAAACTGAGCAAGCGTGATGGCGACCGTCTGGGTTTCCCTGTGTTCCCATTGGAGTGGCACGATCCCAAGACCGGCGAGGTGTCATCAGGCTATCGCGAGAGTGGTTACTTCCCCGAGGCAGTGGTCAACTTCCTGGCTCTGTTGGGATGGAATCCTGGTACAGAACAGGAAATCTTCTCGCTCGATGAGTTGGTGAAGGCTTTCGATATCTCACGTTGCTCGAAGGCTGGTGCCAAGTTTGACTTCAAGAAGGGTATTTGGTTCAACCATGAGTATATACTGATGAAGAGCGATGACGAAATAGCCAATCTCTTTGCCCCTATCGTTGCCAACAATGGTGTGGAGGAAACGATGGATCGTGTGAAGCAGGTTGTGCACATGATGAAGGACCGTGTGAACTTCGTCTATGAGTTGTGGCCTCTTTGCTCTTTCTTCTTTATTCCACCAACCGAGTACGATGCCAAGACAGCCAAGAAGCGCTGGAAGGAGTATTCGGCTCAGCAGATGACCGAGCTTGCAGAGGTGCTTGAAGGTATCGAAGATTTCTCTATCGAGGGACAGGAGCCTGTCGTGATGAAATGGGTAGAGGATAAGGGCTATAAGCTTGGCGACGTGATGAACGCATTCCGTCTCACACTCGTTGGCGAGGGCAAGGGCCCTGGCATGTTCGACATCTCAGCCTTCCTTGGCAAGGAGGAAACCCTGAAGCGCTTGCGCAAGGCCATCGAAGTGTTAGGATAAAGTGTCAATCAAACTTCCGGTATCATGATTTACAACGTAGTCATTTATTTGGTCCTCTGGGGCATAGCCATTGCGAGCCTTTTCGACCATAAGGTGCGCAAGATGTGGCGTGGCGAGCGTGAAGCATTCAGACTGCTCAAGCAGAAGGTAGACCCTACTGCTCAGTATGTGTGGTTTCATGCAGCCTCGCTCGGCGAGTTCGAGCAGGGGCGTCCCCTCATGGAACGTATTCGCAGGGATTTCCCTCAGTACAAGATATTGCTTACCTTCTATTCGCCATCGGGCTATGAGGTGCGCAAGAACTACGAGGGAGCCGACATTATCTGTTATATGCCGGTGGATACTCGATTGAATGCCATCCGTTTCCTGCGTCTGGTGCGCCCGGTGATGGCTTTCTTCATCAAGTATGAATTCTGGTCAAACTTCCTTCACATTCTGAAGCATCGCAATATTCCTACCTACAGTGTGAGCAGCATCTTCCGCGAGGACCAGGTGTTCTTCAAGTGGTATGGCAGGAGTTATGCCGGAGTACTGAAGTGCTTCACCCGTTTCTTCGTGCAGAACGAGGAAAGCAAGCGCCTGCTCGAAAGTATTGGCATAACTGCTGTCGACGTGGTGGGAGATACCCGTTTTGACCGTGTGCTCCAGATCAAGGAGGCTGCCAAGCAGTTGTCTATATGTGATGCTTTCCGCAAGGGATACGTTGCAGAGGCTTTGGCTGCTGGAGAAATCCCTGCTAAAGAGGACTATAAGGTTTTTGTGGCAGGCAGTTCCTGGCCACCTGATGAGGAGATATTCATTCCGTTCTTCAATGAGCATAAGAATTGGCGTCTGCTGATAGCTCCTCATGTCATAGGTGAGGATCATCTGCGCCAGATTCTTTCTCTGATAAAGGACAAAAAGGTGGTGCGCTACACACAGACCACTCCCGAGGAAGCAGCTCAGGCTGACGTGCTGATCATCGACTGTTTCGGATTGCTGAGCAGCATGTACCATTATGGTGATGTGGCTTATGTTGGTGGAGGCTTCGGTGTTGGTATCCATAATACCCTGGAGGCTGCCGTATGGAATATGCCGGTTATTTTCGGTCCTAACAACAAGAAATTCCAGGAAGCTCAGGGCTTGCTGAAGTCTGGCGGCGGTTTCGAGATTCAGAACTATGAGAGTTTTGAGGGCTTGATGAATTCTATGATGAATGATGAGGCTTTCCTGAAGCAGGCAGGCGACAAGGCTGGTGCTTTCGTAGCGAGTCTTTCGGGTGCTACCGATAAGGTTCTGTCTAAAGTGGAGCTTTAAACTCTTTCACAAGAGCGGTGCTTTTCACAAAGCGGGATGGTTCTTTTTCGCAAAGAATCGAGGTGCTTTTCACAAAGCAGTATTTTTGTAATTACGGTTGCAAAAGTACTGCTTTTTTCTGTAACCACCAAATTTCAGTGTGCGTGAAGGGGCTGTTTTCTGCAACTCATAGTTTTGTGATGAAGAAAACTAAATTTTACGCCTCGTTATCTTATGAGTTGATACCGTACGTTTCATACGGTATCATCTCCTAAGACATGAGGCAGCCGTGCGTTTCATATGGTAGCCTTTCTGTAAGAAAAAAGATGGTACTCGCTGACGCTGACGCTGACAGTCCAATTTTCCGCAGGGTAAAAAGGGTAAGGGTAGAAGTTTATATTTATGTATATAATTTATATACATAAATATAAAAAATAATTAACACTCTTTCACTCTCTTAGATAAGGCTCGGAAAATTGGATTGTCAGCGTCAGCGTCAGCGGTTTGTCTTTTGTTTGTATGATGGAAAGTGCTTGAAGTATGGCGGTAAGTCGTAAAAAATAAATACTTACCACCATATTTTCTTGTTTTATTCAAATAAAAGTCTTATCTTTGTGCTGTCAAAAAGTGGTGTCATACCACGCAAAAGTCATAGTTGATTATAGGAGAAAAAACGTATGAAACAGTTATTAAAATTATCAATCTTACTCTGCTTGTCGCCCCTTGCGTTCTGTGCGTGCGACAAGAATGATGGTGATGATGACAGGGGATGTGTTTACCCAAATCCATCTCAGCCATCGGAGTCTATTTACAATTATACAGGGGAAGTGGAATTTGTAGTGGATGCACCACAAATTAAAGAGAAAATAGAGCAAGACTTGACGGAAAATCCTCCTTTCGGTGGGGCTAAAAAGTATCAAATTCTTGTGAGAAAAGTTTCTTCAGCTCTTGCTGCAACGTATACATTAAATGTGGAGGACACCAAGGATGAGACTTCTTTTTACAGCTATCGTATGAGTTTGGTGGATCGTGCTGAATGGAAAGAAAATTATAAGTTGTTTCCTGTGGGCTCTGGAATTTCTGGTAGTTGGTATAAGTGGGATATAGTGCCTATTGCCACTGGGGATGGCAAGGCAATCGCAACATACGATGTGTTTATAAAGCAAGATATTCCTGCTTCCTTGGTTGGCAGTAAAATGTATTTTTGTGAGGACCTCACGGAGAAATGTCGCCAGAAGTTCCCTCAAGACGACATCCATGCCGTGGTTCGCCGTTTGGTTCTTTCGTATGTCAAGGAAGGAGATGTTGTCAAGGATTAGTGCTTGTATAACCTCTTTTTATATTATGGCAGGGATGCTTTTTACAGCATCCCTGTCATATACAGCGGCAAATAGGTGATTCCATCTTCAATTTTTAAGTCAGCCGTATGGATGACGTAAGGGGTGGATAGATAATTTCCGTATTTGGCGATACACTTCTTGAGAGAGGTCAACGTGTATCTGTTGGTTGATTTCACTTCGATAGGTGAAATGTTGTGCTTCGTGGTGATAGTGTCCTTGGCTATGAGGAAATCAATCTCCATTCTGTCCTCTGCCTCCTTGCTGTATTTGGAGAAGAAGAATAGGTTATGCCCAGCCGAACGCAACATTTGGGCGACGATGTTCTCTATAACCATGCCACTATTGAACTCCAACTTGTCAGTGAGAAGTTTGTTGTAAAGGCTTTCTGATACGATGGCTTTCTCGTTGAAAGCATGGCTAATGAGCAGCCCTGTGTCAGACATATAACATTTGAGAGTTGTGTCGTCGGTGTTCATGCCCAAACCTATGTTTGGCTCGGTCGTATTGTAAGCCATGTTTACAATCATGGCGTCACTTAACCAAAAGAAAGCGGTTTCATAATCCCTCATTCTTGCCCCTTCGGTCAGTGCCTTCAACATAAATTTCTTCTCATGCTTTTGGAGTTGAGAAGGGATGGTATCGAAAATCTTGGTTACTTTCGATACATGGGTAGATGCATATTTCTGTATGTCATTGCGGTAGAGGGTCAGTATCTGTCGCTTCACATGGTCAACTTTGTTGAAATCTCGTGTTTCTACGAATTTTGCCACGGCTTGTGGCATACCACCGACGATAAGATATTGCCTGAAATAGTTCATTGCCTTGCGGTGCATCATTTGCCCCATCTCGTGCTTTTTCTCAAAGTTCATGCAGATAAGAGGCATGAGTGTTTCATTGCCAAGAGCCCAAAGAAACTCTTCGAAGTCCATAGGATACATGAGAATTTCATCTTCTTCGGATGGAATCATGATGTTTTCCACATTCTTCTTGATAGAGACGAGCGAACCTGTTTCGATGTAATCATACCTTCCGTCTTCTACCAAATATTTGATGGCTGTGCGTGCACGAGGGAAAAGTTGAACCTCATCAAAGATGATGATAGACTCTCGTGGATAAAGTGGGGTGTTGGTATAACTGCTTAGATACATGAAGAATGTATCCAAGTCGTCCAAATAATCTTCGAATAATGCTTTGATGTTGGAACTTACTTTGTTGAAATCCAAAAGAATGTAGCTTTTGTATTCTTTCTGGGCAAATTCTTTCACTATATAGCTCTTGCCGACACGTCGAACACCGTTGATAAGAACTGCACTTTCTCCATGCTGTTCTTCTTTCCATTTTAAGAGTTGTTCATATACTTTTCGTCTCATAATTTCACCTAACTTAGATTATTGTTCGCTCAAAAAATACACCTAACTTAGATTATTATTTGTGAAAATATACACCTAACTTAGATTAATTTTGCTGCAAATATACACCTAACTTAGATTATTACCAAATATTTCGGTGATTTTTAGGCAGAATTAACATCCACAAGGGTCTATTATCGTACTTTTCAAATAACCAAAAAGGATAGCTTCTGTGCTGAGGCTATCCTTCTATATGTTTTTTGTGATTGTCGCTTTACTTGATGATGCGATAATAATCTTCCTTGCGAGGCTTTACGGTGTGAGGGTGAGCGGAAGCATAGCCGAGGGCCAATGCACCGATGCCCATCAGTCCCTCGGGCAGGTTCCATTCCTTCATCAACTGCTTGCCTTCCTCGCTGGCAAACATCGCGTCCTCACGGTTTATCCAGCATGAGGCAAGCCCGATGGAATGGGCGGCAAGCATCATGTTGCCAAGGATGAGGCTTCCGTCTTTCACGCTGTTCACCTCGTCGCAGGGTGCCAGAACGATGACAATGGTAGGTGCGCCATAGTAGGGGTCGCTCTCCACTCCCATCACCTCTGCGTTCATCCTGCGCAGTTGGGCGCATGTTTCCGTGTTCTGTACGGCAACGATAAATGGCTTCTGGGTGCCATGTCCTGTTGCTGCCCAAGTGCCAGCCTCCAATACTGTCTTCAACTCCTCGTCGGTAATTTGGTCTGCCTTGAAGCGGCGAATACTTCTTCTCTCTTTTATAGCTTTTAAAACATCATTTTCCATATTGATTTGATTTTGAAAGAACTTTCTGTTTATATATGTTTCTGTTTCTAACATTATGCAGGGCAACCGCTCAAGTCTTCTTCGTCCATATACTGACTCAGAACACGTGCGATGCGAATCAGTCCCTGCATTAAGGTCTGACGTGGACACGCGATATTGAGGCGCAAGTAACCTTGTCCTGCCTTTCTGCCATACATCGTTCCGCTGTTGACGAATACCTTACCGTCGTTCATTAGTTTCTCGTAAGCTTCGTCGCTTGACAGCTCGAATGGCAGTATGTCGAGCCATACAAGGTAGGTTCCCTCCAGTCGGGTAACGCGAACCTGTGGCAACTCTGTATTGAAGAACTCTTTCACTGCCTGGTAATTTTCGTAAAGGTATTGATTGAGTTCGTCGAGCCATTCCTCTCCCTCGTTATAGGCTGCCTGGAGGGCAATCACGCCAAATGGATTGACATCGCAAACCTCGTTGATGTTGATGGCTCGGTCGATGCGGCGGCGTAATGATGCATCAGGACAAATAATGTTGGCAATCTGCAGGCCGGCGATATTGAAGGACTTTGATGGAGAATTCAATACCACGCAGTTGTCGCGGCAAGCCTCGTTGATGCTGGCAAAGGGTGTGTACTGATAGCCAGGCATGATAAGCTCGCAGTGTATTTCGTCGGCGATTACCTTTACACCATGCTTTTGGCAGATGTTGCTCATGCGTTCCAGTTCCTCTTTCTTCCATACACGTCCTGCCGGATTGTGAGGGTTGCAGAGCAGGAAGGCTGTCGTCTTCTCGTCGGCGCACTTGCGTTCGAAGTCTTCGAAGTCGATTTCGTAGGTGCAGTTGCCGACACGTTTCAACTCATTTTCTATCACTTCGCAACCGCTGTTTCTGATGCAAGAGAAGAAGCAGTTGTACACTGGGGTTTGTACCAGCACTTTCTCGCCTGGCATACAGATTGCTTTCAGACAGCAAGAGATGGCTGGCACTACGCCTGATGTGTAGAGAATCCAGTCTTTCTGTATGTTCCACTGGTGGCGACGCGAGAACCAGCTGATGATGGCCTCGTAGTAAGAGTCGGGAACAAGGGTGTAACCGAAGATGCCGTGAGCCACACGCTTCTGCAGGGCTTCGATGACGCAAGGGGCTGTCTGGAAATCCATATCCGCCACCCACATGGGTATTACGCCTTCTTCTTTCACCAAGTCCCATTTGTAGGAGTTGGTGCCACGGCGGTCTATAATTTCATCAAAATTGTATTTCATAATTCAGTTTCCTTCCTTTTTACTTTGACTTGTCAATGATTTTGCATGCTCCTTTGGGTGCTTTAGCGAATTCTGTATAGGTGATGCTTCCTATTCCGTCTGCTTCTATTCTGCCCGAGATGGGGTTCTTGATATTGGTAATAGCCCCTTTAATGTGTGCATCGATGTTGGAACAGTCCTCAAAGGCACGGTCGCATCCTGGGTCGAAGGTGCAATCCTCCAATGTCACATGGTCCATGTAGCAGAGAGGTTGCTCTCCACTGATATGACAACGCACCAACTTTATGTTCTTGCTGTGCCAGGCAAGGTATTCGCCGTTGAGTTCTGAGTCATAAACCGTCACATTCTCACATTCCCAGAAACTGTCCTTGGTTGTGATATGTGCGTGGTGTACCTCTACGTTGTGGCAGTATTGGAATACATATTTGGAGTCGCTTTCCAAGCCGTCTACAAAGATGTTCTTAGAGAACATGAAAGGGTAGGTGCCATCGTGCAACTTAACGTTTGTCAGTTTCAGACCGTCTACCTTCCAGAAAGTCTCGTCGGCATCATTGATGGATACGTTCTCTAACTCGAGATTTCTCATTTCGCGAAAGAACTTCGGGCCGTCAATGGTACAGTCTTTCATCACCATATTGTCTGAATACCAGATGGCGGAACGGCTCTCGGGTGCGAAATAGCAGTTGGTGATAAGTGATCCGTTTACATGCCACCATGGATATTTGCCATAGAACTTGGAGTTGTGGCACTCTATATTGTTGCAACACTTGATGCCCGATTCGCCATCTGTAATCGTAATATCTTCCAAACGAACGTCGTGTGCGCCAAAGAGCGGACGCTCACCACCGAAAGTCTTGTTTTCTATCTTTTTCATTTTTTCTATACCTTATTATATATATGCTATTATCTGTCAGGAAAGAAATCTTTTCCATTTCGGTTGCAAAGTTACAAAAATAATGCCAAAATGTGATTATCATTTTTACGGAAAGATGTAACTTTATTACTTATAAGAGGTGACGGTGACAGAGCCAGTTGGAAAATCCGCATGTATATGCTCTGATATTCTAGAAAATATATTTTGAAGAAATATTTTGCAAAACTCTTGGAAAATAGGAAATGAAAACGTATCTTTGCCTTATCAAAATTAAAAATACAAAAATATGCCAGAGATAAGTCATTTTTATGGGATAGTTATTTATATGTATGTGAGTGAGCATAATCCGCCACATTTCCATGTGTGGTACAATGATTACAAAGCAATTGTTACCATAGAGGAAGGTATCGTCAAAGGTTCGCTTCCCAGAAGAGCCTTGACCCTTGTGTATGAGTGGTTGGACTTGCACAAACGAGAGTTGATGGAGAATTGGGAACTCTTACGAGAGTTCAAGTCTCCTAATAAAATTAAACCTTTGGAATAACATGGATGATATTTTGACGATAAAGAGTGCAAGCTATGTCGGCGATTATAGTATAGTTGCTGAGTTTAGCAATGGTGAGACAAGATTGCTTGATTTTAGCGAACTTGTTACATCGGGTAGGGGTATGCTTAAAATGTTGGCAGATAAAGAGTATTTTCGTCATTTTACCCTTGACCCATTTACGATCGATTGGAATAATGAAATCGGTTTTGAACCAGAATATCTTTATGCGATGAGCAAGCCTCTTCCGAAATATTATGCTGATAATGTAAAGCATGATATGGTGGCGGAAGAAGTACATCGTGGCTAAAGGTAGATAAAATGAAAAGGCTGAATTGCAAGAATTAGACTCTCACAATTCAGCCTTTATTTTATCTTATAATCTTTCTACGAGAGAAGAATTACAAGTTTGGATTCATCTCTTTCCACTCATCTACTGCAGGAACGATGCCCAACTCAACGATCTCGTCGCGCATCTTGCAGAGGTGCTCGTAAGACTTGTTCAAGGCTGCAATCTCCTCAGCAGTACCTGTAGGCTCTGTGAAGTGAACGCCAGTCTTGTCGATAGTAGTAGGCATTGCCATCATTACGTTCTTGAAGCCGAGCTTATCATGATTTACATAGCAACCTGCAGGCAATGTGAACTTCTCACCACCCATAGCAGCCTCGATCATCTTGACAGCATTGTAGGCAGGACTCTGGAATGAAGAACGGCCACGGAGCTTGATGATGTTAGAACCACCCTGTACAGTGTGGTGCTTGATCTCCTCCCAGCGCTCAGCTGAAAGACCCATCTCTGACAATGGCTTGCCGTCTACCTTTACCTGAGAAGCAAATACTGCCATCTGCTCACCGTGACCACCATAAGTGTGTGCACCTGTTACCTTATCCTGCTGTACACCGAACTCGAGAGCCAAAGCCTGCTGCAAACGAGTAGAGTCAAGGGCTGCGAGAGATGTGAGCTGGTTTGGTTTCAAACCAGAGTGGATAAGTGCAGTGAGGGCTGTTACGTCAGCAGGGTTGAAGATAACAACAACGTGCTCTACGTCTGGGCAGAACTTCTTGATGTTGTCACCGAATTCAGCAGCGATCTTGCAGTTGCCCTTCAAAAGATCCTCACGGGTCATACCTTCCTTACGAGGAGCACCACCAGAAGAAATGATATATTTGGCACCAGTGAAAGCCTCCTCAGGATTTACTGTATAAGTTACGTTAACGCCTGGGAATGCGCACTGCTGGATTTCGTCGAAAACACCATGAACACCTGGCTCATAGATGTCATAAAGACAAATGTTGGGAGTGAGGCCGAGCATCAAAGCGCTCTGTACCATGTTAGAACCAATCATACCGCCGGCACCGACGATCAAAAGCTTGTCATTACTTAAAAATTCCATAACTACAATATATTTTAAATTGTTTATAATTTCTGTTGAAATGTTTTGACTGAACCTTCAGCGCTCCTTCTGAGTGCTTTTTTCTTTTTCGACCGCAAAATTACTAAAAAGTAATGTAAATCGTGCAATATTTTTCGCTTAAATTTGTGATTAATTCTTAAAATGTTTATCTTTGTAATCTCTATTTAGCAATTAAGGATATGGTAGATGTGATAAAACAAAGATTAGATAGTCTGAGAGAAGTGATGAAGCGTGAAAAATTGGCGGCTTTTATCTTTCCCAGCACTGATGCGCATCAGAGTGAATATGTGGCTCCTCATTGGCAGGGCCGTGAGTGGATATCGGGCTTTAATGGTTCGGCTGGTATTGCTGTAGTTACTCTTACGAAGGCTGCGTTGTGGACGGATTCGCGCTATTTCTTAGCTGCAGAACAGCAGTTGAAAGGCACTGAATATCAACTGATGAAACAGCGGGTGGAAGGTACGCCTACTATAGCTCAGTGGTTGGGAGAGCAGTTGGCTGAGGTTGATTCTCCTGAGGTGGGACTCGATGGAATGGTTAACTCCTATCATGAGACGCAGGCGCTGGTTGCCGAACTTCGCCAGAAGGGAGGTATCACTGTACGTTCCAATTTTGATCCGTTAGACATTATCTGGAAAGATCGTCCGTCTATTCCTGATTTTCCTGTTGAGATTCAACCTCTGGAATATGCAGGTGAGACTTTGCAGTCTAAGCTCTTGCGTATTCGTAAGGCTCTTCGTGTGCTGCATGCAGATGGTATGCTCGTGTCGGCTCTCGATGATATAGCCTGGACACTCAACCTTCGTGGTACGGATGTTCATTGTGTGCCGGTCTTTGTGAGTTATTTGCTGATCTCTTCCAATAAGGTTTCTCTTTTTGTGGACGAGCGAAAACTTACACCGCAGGTGACGGCTTATCTTGCCGAGAATGGTGTCTCCCTATATAAATATAATAAGGTGGAAGATGGACTGAGGACTTACTCGGAATATAATATCTTGCTTGATGGTGACGAAACAAGCTATCGGCTGTGGAAGGCTGTGAAATGTCAGGAGATTGTGTCTTCGGCTTCGCCTATTCCTGTTATGAAGGCCGTAAAGAACGAAACCGAGGTGAAGGGATTCCGGCGGGCTATGTTGCGGGATGGAATAGCAATGGTGAAGTTCCTGCGTTGGTTGAAGCCGGCGGTAGAGATGGGTGGACAAACAGAAATGTCTGTTGATCGCAAGTTGACTTCCCTCCGTTCAGAACAACCTCTTTTTCGTGATATTTCCTTCGATACCATTGCCGGTTATCAGGAACATGGTGCCATCGTTCATTATGAAGCCACACCGCAGACGGATGCTCAGCTTCGTCCTGAAGGGATGATTCTTATCGATTCTGGTGCCCAATATCAAGACGGAACCACAGATATAACCCGAACGATAGCTCTTGGACCTGTGAGCGAGAAGATGAAACGCATCTATACACTCGTTCTCAAAGCTCATATACAGATAGAACTTGTTAAGTTCCCAGATGGTGCCTCGGGTACACAGCTTGATGCAGTGGGGCGCAGATGCCTTTGGCGTGAAGGCCTTAACTATTTGCATGGAACCGGTCATGGTGTAGGTTCTTACTTGAGCGTGCATGAAGGTCCTCATCAGATACGTATGGAATGGAAGCCTACACCTTTGAGAGCAGGAATGACCATTACTGATGAACCTGGCATCTATCTGGCAGGAGAGTTTGGCGTTCGTATAGAGAACACTCTGCTTGTTACAAATTACGTGCAGACAGATTTTGGAAAATTCCTACAGATGGAGCCTCTTACTCTTTGCCCTATAGACACTGCTCCTATAGAAATGGAGTTGATGACGCTCGAAGAGAAGATGTGGCTTAATGATTATCATAGAATGGTGTTTGAAAAACTGTCACCTTGGCTCGAAGAAGATGATAAAAACTGGCTTAAGGAAGCCACAAAGCCACTAAAATGAACAATTTAGAACAAAAAAACGTGTAAAATCTTGGTAGTTTGATAAATAAAGCGTAATTTTGCACCCGCAAATTGTGGCGCTATGCCCTTTTAGCAAAGAAACAACATAAGTTTAACATAATAAATTAAAAGCAAAACAAAATGATTATTGTACCAGTTAAAGACGGTGAGAACATCGAGAGAGCTCTCAAGAAGTTTAAGAGAAAGTTCGAAAAGACAGGCATTGTTAAGGAGCTCCGCGCTCGTCAGCAGTATGACAAGCCTTCTGTTTTGAAGCGTCTCAAGATGGAACACGCCATCTACGTACAGCAGTTGCGCGCAAACGAGGAATAATAGTAAAAAAACCTCAAAAAATTTGGTAGTTCAAATTAATTTTCGTATTTTCGTTGCCGATAAAGGTAATGAGTAACGTAAAATGACTGTCAAAGAATTCCTTGATTACCTGTCGCAGGAGCTTAATAGGTCTCCGAGGACGGTAACAAGTTATGCCGAAGACCTGTATGCATTTGAGGCATACTTCTTGGATAAAGATGAAGGATTGACGTGGGAGACCATAGATACCGACATTATCCGAGACTGGATGGAAAGCATGGTAGATAAAGGAAATTCCCCCAGTTCAGTGGCGCGCCGTCTTAGTGCGGTGAAAGGCTTTTTTAAGTTTGCTCTGGCAAGGGAATTTATCTCCTCAGATCCTGCTCATGCCATTCGAAGCCCTAAACGCAGCAGGCCTCTCCCGCAGTTCTTGAAAGAGAATGAGATTAATGACTTGCTCGATAAGCAGGCTTGGGGAGATGACTTTAAGGGGCTTCGGGACCGTTTGATAATCATGATGTTCTACGAAACAGGAGTTCGCTTAGCGGAACTTGTAGGCATGGATGATGAGGCGGTGAACTTGACGGGGCAATTCATAAAGGTGACAGGAAAAGGCGACAAGCAGCGCGTTATTCCCTTTGGCAACGAGTTGAAATCCATGATAGAAAACTATGTGGAAGAGCGAAACAGGACTGTAAGTCGTAAGACGGCGGCACTGTTGGTATCGGAAACAGGTTTGCGCATCAAACCTGATTTGGTGCAGCGCATCGTAAAGGAAAACCTTGCAAGGTTCTGCTCGTTGAAAAAGAAAAGCCCACATGTGTTAAGGCATACGTTTGCAACAGCTATGCTAAACCATGGGGCAGATATTGAGAGTTTAAAGCAATTGCTTGGTCATTCGCGGCTCTCCACAACGGAGATTTATACGCATACGACCTTTGAGCAGTTGAAGCGAGTTTATACAGAAGCCCACCCCAGGGCATAACCTTTTAAAAAATGGAGGTCACTATGGAAATTAAGATTCAGTCGATTCATTTCGATGCTACCGAGAAGTTACAGGCGTTTATCGAAAAGAAAGTCGCCAAGTTAGAGAAAACTTATGAAGATATACAGAAAGTAGAGGTGCAATTAAAGGTCGTGAAACCAGCCACAGCAATGAATAAGGAAGTTCAGCTGGAGGTCGCAGTGCCAGGATCTAAACTCTTTGTCGAAAAAGTATGCGACACTTTTGAGGAAGGAATAGATCTGACAGTGGATGCAATGAAGGTTCAGTTGACCAAATTTAAAGAAAAAATGCGCAATCACTAAAAAAATAACGAAAAGTTTTGGTGGTTCCAAAAAATAGTCGTATCTTTGCAGCCGTTTTACAACAGCTTCCTTTTTAAGCCTTAAAATGGCTGCAAGGATTTGCCTCTTTAGCTCAGTTGGCCAGAGCACGTGATTTGTAATCTCGGGGTCGTTGGTTCGAATCCGA
>PPYE01585457.1_pt1 | contig 18104 bp, 16 predicted proteins | sample 1559881 | NCBI WGS metagenome assembly PPYE01 (sample SAMN08240022, study PRJNA423297) | Human gut metagenome, whole genome shotgun sequencing project. | reverse complement strand
CCAATCCTCATTAAAATGTTAAAACTTCTGGTTTCTGTGCTGCCTGCTCATGGTCTGGGCCTGCATATACATGAAGCTTTGTAAACATGCTTCTTCCCAGAGGTCCCTTTGGAAGCATACCCTTTACTGCTAACTCTATTACCCTTTCAGGCTTCTTAGCCATCATCTCACGCAGGGTGGTCTCTCTCATGCCGCCTACGTAATCAGAATGGTTGTAATAAATCTTCTGATCCAGCTTCTTGCCGGTAACCTTAATCTGATCTGCGTTTACAACGATTACATAATCGCCGCAGTCCATGTGTGGTGTGAAAATCGGTTTATTCTTTCCTCTTAAAACCTTTGCTATCTCGGAAGATAAACGTCCTAATGTATATCCTGTAGCATCAACTACGTACCATTTTCTTTCAATTGTCGCTGGACTAGCCATAAAACTCTTCATTGGTTAACCTCCTGTTAATCTCAATCTTGTTATACGCCTGACATCCAACGGATGCCCGCTATATGCATGATAAATATGGGAAGTATTTATCTACAAATACTCACTCCGGGGCTTTGGACGAGTATTCTCTGCTAATGTCACAGTTTTATATTATATAATATACTTCCACGGATGTCAACCACTTAATCAGGAAAAAATGACGTAAAATCGTGGTTTACGGCAATGGTCCATCATCGTACTCCATCCGGATCAGCGTCAGCCCCCTGGCCGGCGCCGTGGGACCCGCGGCCCTTCTGTCCCGGGCCTCCAATATGCCTTCCATGTCTTCAGGCGCCATCTGTCCCATGCCCACTGCCATCAGGGTGCCTGCGATGATGCGCACCATGTTGTACAGGAAGCCGCTGCCTGTCACGCGGATACGGATCATATCCTCCTCGTCCCGCTTTACCTCTATGCTGTAGATGGTCCGCACCGTGTCCGTAACCTGGGTCCTCACGCTGCAGAAGCTTTTAAAATCATGCTCTCCGGTGAGCAGTCCTGCTGCCTGGCGCATTTTATCCAGGTCCAGGTTAAAGTAGCAGAAATGAGAGTAAAAGCGCTGCATGGGCATCTCAATCCTGCGGTTTAAAATCCTGTATTCATATGTCTTGAGACATCTGCATTTTCGCGGATGCCAGTCAGAGGCCACTTCCTCGGATGACTGCACCCTTATATCCTCCGGCAGCCGCTGGTTCAGCGCCATGCATATCCTGTCCGCAGGCATACGGTGGCTGGTGTCGAACACGGCCACATTCCCCCTGGCATGGACGCCGGAATCCGTGCGGCTGGCCCCGATGACCTGTACCGGTTCTCCCAAAAGGCTGGTAAGGGCCTCATTTAGCTTGGATTCTATGGTTACTTTCCCGGGCTGTATCTGCCACCCGTGATAATGGGTGCCGTCATAGGCAACCACAATGCGCACTCGCTTCATGGGTTCTTTTTCCTTCCGTCTTCCATTCCTTCGGCTTTACAGGTAAACCCTTGCCGCAATCATTACCACCAGATACAGGGCAAATATCATATATGCATCATGGTCCGCCTGCCCGTACTTAAGGGGCTTCATCTTGGTCCGCCCTTCCCCGCCCCTGTAACAGCGGGCTTCCATGGCCATGGCCAGGTCCGTTGCCCTGCGGAAGGCGGATATGAATAAGGGCACCAGGAGGGGCACCATGGCCTTGGCCTTCTGGATCAGGTTTCCTGTGTCAAAATCAGCTCCCCTGGCCATCTGGGCCTTCATGATTTTGTCCGTCTCCTCCACCAGGATTGGAATGAACCTGAGGGCAATGGACATCATCATTGAAACCTCGTGTACAGGAACATTTACCCGGTTCAGGAAACCCAGCCCCTTTTCCAGTCCGTCCGTCAGCTGGTTCGGCGTGGTGGTCAGGGTCATGAGGGAAGAGCCGATCACAAGGTAAACAAGCCTTACTCCCATGAAAAAGGCAAGGCGCAGTCCCTCTGTTGTAATCTTGAAGATCCATAGTCTGGCAAGGACATGGCCGTCTGTCAGGAACAGATTAAAGCTCACGCTGATTACCAGAAGGATCATGATTGCCTTCAGGCCCCTGACAATAAAACGGAACGGCACCTTTGTAATCTTAATGGCAGCTGCCAGTACCGCGGTTGCAATCACATATCCCCAGATATTATCTGCAATGAACAGGGATGCAATAAATACCATGGTGCCAAAAAGCTTGGTCCTGGGGTCCAGCCTGTGGACCACGGAATCGACCGGGTAATATTGTCCCAATGTAATTTCTCTAAACATCTTTATCCCTGCTGCTTTCTGTTAATTTACTTCCTCCGGCCCCTGACGCGACCGTCCACTGCGCCAGGATTGCTTGCCTGGCCTCATTTACCGTGGTGATATCCCCGTCAATCCGGACGCCCTTTTCCTTCAGGTCATGGACCAGATAGGTAATCTGCGGCGCAGCCAGGCCGATTGCCTCCAGCTTCCTGTAATGACGGAACACTTCCTTTGGCGTACCGTCATACACCTTCTGTCCGTGGTTCATCACAATCAGCCGGTCCGCGTACCTGGCCACATCCTCCATGCTGTGGGATACCAGGATGATGGTCATGCCCCGCTCCCTGTGGAGATGGTCTATCTGGTCCAGGATTTCATCCCGTCCCCTTGGGTCCAGTCCCGCCGTGGGCTCATCCAGGATCAGCACCTCCGGTTCCATGGCCAGCACCCCTGCAATTGCCACGCGGCGCTTCTGTCCTCCGGATAGTTCAAATGGGGACTGTTTATAATAGGAAGCATCCAGTCCCACCAGCTCAAGCGCTTTTTTGGCCCGGGCCTCTGCCTCTTCCTTATCAAGTCCCTGGTTCTTAGGTCCAAAACATACGTCGGACATGACATCCACCTCAAACAGCTGGTGTTCAGGGTACTGGAACACCAGCCCCACCTTGCTCCGCAGTTTCTTCATATCATAACCGCTGTCATAGATGTTCTCCCCGTTATAATAGAGCTGACCTGCGCTGGCCCTGATAAGTCCGTTCAGATGCTGGATCAGTGTGGACTTCCCCGAACCCGTATGTCCGATCAGTCCGATAAACTCCCCGTCCTGTATCTCCAGGTTCACATCAAACAAGGCGTGCTGCTCAAAGGCCGTGCCGCCGCCATATACAAAATTCAAATCAACTGCTTTAATTGACATCTGTTCTCTCCTTAACAACGCAGCAAGGCTTCTGTGTCCTTAACCCTTTTTCAGAAGCGGCTCCAGTTCCCTTACCAGCTGCTCCCTGGTCAGGATCCCGTCGGACAGCGGCATTCCGGCTTCCTTCAGCTCGTAGGCCAGTTCTGTTACCTGAGGCACGTCCAGCCCATAGGCTTTCAGTTCCTTTACCCTGGAAAATATCTCCGCAGGTTTCCCATCCATCACAATCCTGCCCCCGTCCATCACGATGATCCGGTCCGCATCAATTGCCTCTTCCATATAATGGGTAATCAGAAGGACCGTAATCCCCTCTGCCCGGTTCAGTTCATGGACCGTCTTAATGACCTCCCTGCGGCCATTGGGGTCCAGCATGGCAGTTGGCTCGTCCAGGATGATGCATTCCGGCTTCATGGCCATGACGCCTGCTATGGCCACCCTCTGCTTCTGTCCGCCTGACAGCTTGCCCGGGGACTGCAGCCGGTATGCGGTCATGCCAACCGCCTTCAGGCTTTCCTCCACCCGCTTCCATATCTCCTCTGTGGGGACGCCGATGTTTTCCGGGCCAAAACCCACATCCTCCTCCACAATATTGCCGATGATCTGGTTGTCCGGATTCTGGAACACCATTCCGGCTGTTTTGCGCACATCCCAGATGTGTTCCTCGTCCTTTGTATCCATATCCCCCACCCACACCGTACCATCAGTGGGCATGAGGAGTCCGTTTATATGCTTTGCAAAGGTGGACTTGCCGGAACCATTATGTCCCAGGACAGCCACAAAGCCGCCCTTTTCTATATCCACATCCAAACCGTCAATGGCCCGGTTCACTTCTTCTATATTCTCTTCCTCATCGCGCCTGATATACTCATAGACCAGTCTGGCTGCTTTTATGATTCCCATATGTTTACCCTTGCTTCCATGTATTGTTTACGTTTTTCAATTGTAGATGAAAATACTATAGAAGTCAAGTATGGCACATAAATATAGAAGGTATTGCATCCCCGGCGCTAAAACCAGCCAGGGACACAATACCTTCTGTCTTTTACGTTATCTGCATCTGCACATTCCATGCCTTCCGCTTTTACGCGTTCCGGCAGCCGTGCCTTATCCGTTTCCTACCTTACCATACACGGCTTCTTATGGTCAAACTTCCAGCCAGGGATCAGGTACTGCATCGCCATGGCGTCATTCCGGTCCCCGTAAGGAAGGGTGCGGTAAAGTTCATTTGCCTTCATCACCGCGTCCATGTCAACCTCAATGCCCAGCCCGGGTTCCCTGCGGATTTCAATGACGCCGTTCCTGATTTCCATGGGGTTCTTTGTCAGGTACTGTCCGTCCTGATATACATAGTGGGTATCCAGCGCAGTGATATTGCCCGGTGCGGCGGCCGCGCTGTGCGCAAAGATAGCCAGGGAAATATCAAAGTGGTTATTGGAGTGGGAACCCCAGGTCAGGCCCCAGTCATTTAACACCTGGCCCATGCGCACAGAACCGCTCATGGTCCAGAAATGCGGGTCTGCCAGCACAATATCCACCGCTGTCTGGCTGGCCGCGTGGTAGAACTGCCGCCAGTCCGTTGCAATCATATTGGTTGCCACCTGGATGCCGGTTGCATTTTTAAACTCCCTCATGATTTCACGGCCTGAGAAGCCTCTTTCCTCACCACAGGGATCCTCAATATAGGTAAGGATATCCTTCATGCCCCTGCAGTATTCAATTGCCTGTTCCAGGGTCCAGGCCCCATTTGGGTCGATATTGATCCTGGCATCCGGGAAATCCTTCTTAAGCTCCCGGACCGTCTCCATCTCCTCCCAACCGTTCAGGACGCCGCCCTTCAGCTTGAAATCCTTAAATCCATACCGTTCTTTCATGGCATGGGCATTTTCCACGATACGGTCCGCGGTCATGGCCGGCCTCCTTCTGAGACTGAACCATCTGTCATGGGAACCGCTCTCATCCAGGTATGCCATGTCTGTCTTAGTGTAGTCCTGGCAGTAGAACAGGTATCCCAGGATTACCACCTCATCCCTCTGCTGTCCATCCCCCAGAAGCTCGCACACAGGCAGTCCCAGGAACTTGCCCAGCAGGTCCAGCAGGGCGCATTCCACTGCCGTCTCCGCGTGCACCACGAATTTCAGGTTGCTCAGGTCCAGCTTCTGAAGCCCCTGTCCGTCATTGCCGCCCGGGACATATCCATTGTTCCTGATGCTGCTAATGATACTCTTATATTCACCAATTGTCTTTCCCACCACTAGGGGGATATAGCTCTCAAGGATTTTTGTTATATCATCCCCGCCATGGACCTCCCCGATTCCCGTGCTGCCGGAATTATCCGTGATAATGACGATATTCCTGGTGAACAGGGGCCCATGGGCCCCGCTCAGGGATAAAAGCATGCTGTCATATCCGGCACAGGGAATGACCTTCATATCTGTTATTACAGGTGTCTTGCTCAACATTGCTTACCTCCGCCTTGCAGGCCATAACACTTAAGCCTTGTTCTGCGCCTCTATTTTTTTTGTTCTCTTGTTGTCAAAATAAGCATAGGCCAGTGAAATCAAAATCAGGACCCAGATTATATTACCGATTGGACGGTTGAAAAATGCCACAAAGCTGCCTTCGGAAGATTTCAGTACGTCAATGAAATATTTTTCAAAATCATCTCCCAGTATAAAACCGATCAGGAAGGGCGCTGCCGGTATGCCTGTCTTGCTGAATACAAAGCCCACAATTCCGAACAGCAGGAGGGTCCATACGTCAAACATGTTGCCGTTGCGGATTGCATAGGAGCCAACCACGCACATAAGGATGACCACCGGATACAGGCGGTTTTTCGGAATGTTGATAATCTTTGCTATGTACTTGATGGGATAGAACATTACTATGAACATGATGATGTTGCATACCACAAGGCCAAGAAGGATATCCCTCCACAGGTCCGGGTTCTGGGTGATGAACAGGGGCCCTACCTGGATGCCCTGCAAAAGGAATGCGCCGACCAGCACTGCCGTCGTACTGTCGCCGGGAATCCCCAGGGACAGAAGCGGTATCAGGGCGCCGCCTGTCAGTGCGTTGTTGGCTGCCTCAGATGCCACCAGACCATCCACACAGCCTTTGCCGAACTCATCCGGATGCTTGGAGAAGTTCTTGGCCTGTGAATAGGACAGCAGGGATGCGGCGGAACCTCCCACGCCTGGAAGGATTCCCATAAATGTCCCGATGGCAGCGGAACGGATTGTATTGACCCCCTGGCCCTTAAAATCGGAAAAGGAAAACTTCCTGCCTCCGCCCTTAATGCCGCCTTCCATCTTGGGGTTCCGTTTCATTCCGGCCTCTGCTTCCTCAAGGATCTGGGAAAGGGCGAACAGTCCGATGAGCACCGGAAGCAGCTGGAAACCGCTTCCCAGTTCCACGGTCAGGAACGAGGGCACCATACGAAGCTGCTGGTTGTCAAAAAATCTTCCAATCAGCGTGACCAGGACTCCTAAGAATCCGGCAAACACGCCTTTTGTCATGGAACCCTTGGAAAGGGCTGCAATGACCGTCATGGCGAATACAATGATCAGGAACTTCTCAACCGCTGAGAACTTAATGGCCAGCTTGGCCAGGGGCGGTGTGAAGAAGAACAGGGCCAGCAGGGAAATAAGCCCGCCGATCAGGGACACCGTGATGCCGATTTTAAGCGCCCTCTCACCTTCTCCCCTGGCGGCCATGGGATGGCCGTCAAAGCCGGTTGTGATGGAGGACGGGGTCCCCGGGATATTAATCAGGATGGCCGGCACAAGACCTCCGCTGATACCACCCACATAAAGCCCCAGAAGAAGGCAGAGCGCCTGCCCCAAATCCAGTGAGTAGGTAAGCGGCAGGAATACCGCGATTGCCATGGTTGCCGTCATACCGGGGAGCGCCCCGAAGATAATACCGATTACCACTCCGAGGAACGACATTAAAATATTCATGATCCCAAACATTATCGAAACCTCCTTTTATGGTAATGTGATGCGGAACAATACTCCGAAAATAAGCCAGATGAAAACAGAAAACCCAACTGAAATGACGCCGGATGTAATCATGCTCTTCTTTGTCCTCTCATTGTCAAACAGGACATTGAATATGAAGATGCTGATGATGCTTGCCGGAAGGAATGTAAGGAATTCCATCAGGTAAATGTACGCAACAAAGGTCAATATGCCGCCAAGCAGCTTCACCTTATCCCATCCTGGCCGGAAGAAGCGGTAATTCTTTAATTGAATGAAAGGGGTTCCTGTCTTCCTGCAATGAATCAGCCTCTGAATCCCTATGATAACCAGGAGAACCACCAGAATCCCCATCACGATCCTGGGCATGACCCAGTGGGACGTTGAATTTATAATCTTAAGCTTCACAAGCTTTCCCTCCTTAATTGAAACCGGGCTGTCTCCAGCCCGGCCTTACTTGCTGCGCAACACTATTACTGGGTCAGGTAGTCAAAATCCGGACACGCTTCAATCAGCTGTGTCATCTCTGTCCTCTTGTTGTAGATAAAGTCTTTTGCAGCAGAGGAATCCAGATACGCGCCCCTGTAATTCAGCTTGGCCATATCAGACTTGAAGCTTTCATTCTCACATACTTTGGCTGCCGCCGCATCCACTGCCTTTGCAAAATCAGCGTCAATATTCTGTGGGTAATATACAAGGAAATCCTTGGACAGTGCAAATGGCTCACCGTTAAATGTAATTCCCTGCTCCGCATAGGTCGGGGCATCTACAGCGCCCTCAATCTCATCCAGAAGGCCCACGCACTTCATGGCCAGCTGCTTGTCATCCACGCCCACATACTGCTGGATGCCATAGTAGTCATCAAAGATAATGTCCACATTGCCGTCCCATAACATCTGACGTTTCTCAGAGGTAACGCCTGCAGCGATTACACGGAGCTGGTCGGCAACTTCCTGTCCGTAGCTGTCCAGTACCCAGTTGTAGTATGCCAGGTAGCACAAGGTTGATACGGAACCGTTCTCACAGGCCACACGGATCTCAGCGTCCGGATTTGCCTTTAAATACTCAGCAGCCTCCACCAGTGTGTTGTACGGCGCGTCTGCCTTTGCAGCAAAGCAGCAGCCCGGGTTCTGGGCCACCCTTGGTCCCACGGTAATATTCTCAAGGGCGTATTCCTCGCCGTATGTACCGAATACAACTCCCAGATACATCATGTCATGGAAGATTGCGATGGTATCGCCTTTGCCCTTGTCGTTGCGGATGATTTCAAACATTTCCGCAGCGCCCACCGGGTCAACCTTTGCATCCCAGCCCATTTCTTCTGCCAGATAACGTGTCACGGTATCAGCTATCAGATAACTGTCACCGCTGGTGGATGAGGAACCGATTACCACACGTACGGATTTCTTTCTGTTGCATCCCGCCAGGCATGTAACCGCCATTGCCAGCACCAATAACATACACAATACTCTTCTCTTCATTACTCATTCTCCTTTTTATATATTCTTCAGGTCCCTTCTGTTATCTTACCAGGCAGGGGCGCTTTGGATCAAACTTCCATCCCGGGATCAGGTACTGCATGCCCATGGCGTCGTTCCGGGCTCCCAGGCAGTTCTCAAGGTATATCTGGTTTGCTTTCTTAACCTGTTCCATGTCAACCTCAACCCCAAGTCCGGGTTTCTTAGGAACAGCCACGCAGCCGTCCACGATCTGAAGGGGTTCCCTGGTCAGGCGCTCAAGGCCTTCCTGCCAGATCCAGTGGGTATCCAGGGCATTGTACTCACCTGGTACGGCTGCTCCCACCTGTGTGAACATGGCCAGGGAAATGTCAAAGTGGTTGTTGGAATGTGAACCCCAGGTATATCCAAAATCATGGCACAACTGCCCGACCCTTACGGAACCGGCCATGGTCCAGAAGTGGGGGTCTGCCAGGATGATGTCCACTGCCTGTGACTCCAGGGAATGTCCTACCTCCCTCCAGTCTGTTGCAATCATGTTGGTGGCGGTGGGGAAACCGGTGCGGCGGCGGAACTCGCTCATGATTTCACGCCCCGAGTAAACGCCCTCTGCCCCGCATGGGTCTTCGCAGTAAGTGAGGATTCCCTGCATTCCCTTTACATACTCCACTGCCTGTTCAAGAAGCCAGCCTCCGTTGGGATCCAGGTCAATCCTGGCATTGGGGAATTCCTTTTTCAGGGCGCGGATTACATCCATCTCCTCATTGCCCGCAAGGACGCCGCCCTTTAACTTGAAATCCTCAAATCCATACTTTTCCTTTGTTGCCTTTGCAAATGCAACAATCTTATCAGCCGTAAGGGCTTCCTCATGGCGGATTCTGTACCATTCGCAGTCCGAATCCGGTTCAGATACATAAGGAAGGTCTGTTTTGTTCCTGTCCCCCACGAAGAAGAGGTACCCCAGCATACGCACCTTGTCCCTCTGCTGTCCTTCCCCTAAAAGCTCGCACACGGGAACGCCCAGGTGCTTGCCCAGAAGGTCCAGGCTTGGCGCCTCAATCGCAGTCAGTACATGGACGCCGGTGCGCAGGTCAAAGGTCTGGTTTCCCCTTACATCCTCTTCCCCCTTTGCATCCAGGTATTTCTTCACTTTCAGCAGCGTGCTCTTATACTCAGCCACCTTTGTGCCCACGACAAGAGGGATACACTCTTCCAGGGCCTTTGTGATTTTCTGTCCTCCCGGAACCTCTCCCACACCTGTTTCGCCATTATCAGCATACAGGACAACCACGTTCCTGGTAAAATACGGTGCATGGGCCCCGCTGAGGTTCAGCTCCATACAATCCTGACCAGCTACCGGCCACACTTCCATTTTAGTAATTGTTGGCGACATTCTCTTTACCTCCCAGCAAAAATATATGTGTTATTTTAAACTGCCTTTGATTTTTAACAAGAACCAAACCGTCATTTTGTAATTTGTTCTTGTCTTTTTTACATCTTTATTGTATAAAACATATAGGACTAAGTCAAATTACTAGTTTCGATTTTAACACTAAGTAAAACTTAGTCATTCAGGGAGGGCAGACACATGGATTTAAAACAATTGGAATACATCGTGAAAATAGCAGATGAAAACAGCATAACGCGGGCAGCGGAACGCCTTTATATCTCCCAGTCCGGCCTGAACCAGCAGCTGTTAAAGCTGGAAAATGAACTGGGCATCCAGCTGTTCCACCGCAGCAAGAATGACCTGAGGCTTACAGAAGCAGGGAAGGTCTATGTGAAGTATGCGCGGCAGATCCTTATGCTGAAGCAGGAAGCCTACGACATACTGAACGATATGGCGGACAATAAGGTGGGACGGCTGTCCGTGGGCCTGACGCCTGAGCGCGGCATCAGCATGCTTATGAGTATTTACCCGAAGTTCTACCAGCAGTTTCCCCACATCACCATAGAGCCTCAGGAAATCGGTGTAAAGACACAGCAGTCCATGATTTCCAAGGGATATCTGGACCTGGGCTTTGTGACACTCAGCGAGAAAGACAAGACCAATGATGAGTACGTCCACATATACTATGAGAATATCCTTCTGGCCGTGCCCCGTTCCCATCCCCTGGCAAAGCATGCCAACCCGCCGGGCCAGCCCTTTGCCACCGCAGACCTGAGGGATTTTAAGGACCAGCAGTTCGTGCTCATGTTTAAAAGTTCCACACTGCGCACTGTCATCGACCCCCTGTTTGAAGAAGCCGGCTTCATGCCCCGGATCCTTTTCGAGACATCCAGCAACCTAACCCTGTGCAACATGGTGAAGAACCGGATGGCCTGCTCCCTGATTACCCATAACTACGCCAAGGAACAGCAGGACGTGGCTTATTTCTATCTTCCCTCCCGTCCCTTCTGGGAACTGTGCGCAACCTACAAAAAAGGCCATTACCTTACAAAGGCCGGCAAAGCCTTCATCGAACTGGCCATTGAACATTACCACGCAGCGGCCCTGCAGAACAACCAGAGCGTGGTGTGAAGCAGGCCCAGGGCCGGACCAGGGCGGTGAACCGCGGAACAACGCACTCCCCCGCCCCATAAAAAGCATTGCAAATAAAGGCGGGAACATGGAACATATCTTCTTCCTTATTCCCACCTTTTATCGTATTACCGCTTCATTTTCCTTTTATTCGAATACATGTCGGCATCCGCCCTGGACAACGTGTTATCCAGTCCTGCGTCCATTCCCGGATCATAAAATGCAATTCCGGCCGCAACGGACGCATCAAAACTGCAGCCGCGGCTGTACTCCTCCATCCCAACCGCCAGGACCTTTAATCCTTCCCTGGCCTCATCCGGCCATACATCGGTCAGTATGACGGCAAACTCATCCCCGCCAATGCGGAATACATGTCCGGTGGGAAATGCTTTCCTGATGCATCCTGCAGCTGCACAGATATACTCATCCCCCTTATCATGGCCAAATACGTCATTGACCCCTTTCAGGTCATTGAGGTCGCACATGACCAGCGCAACCGACCGGTACTCATCCCGGCGCGCCCCCATCTGTATCATGGTCTCCCCAAAAGCCATCCTGTTCTTAACTCCGGTAAGTCCATCCCAGTCACGCTCCTTCCTCAGGGCCTTTGTCTGGAGGACTTCATCTGTCACATCCTCAACCACGCATCGGATTGGGCTGCCTGATGTTTTCCGGGCAATTTTAATCCAGCGGGTTTCCCCCTTGTCATGCATCCTGAAAACGCCCTCCTCACTGGACTCAGAGGATTCAAGCTCTTTTAGGAATGCGCACATCATATCCTTATCCCGGCTGAATTTCCGTTCCTGCTCCCTGGTAAGGTTCAGCAGCCTGGGAACCTGGCTGGTCATGTAAACCCGTTTGGAATGAGGCCGCATCTCAAAAGCCCCCACAGGAAGCCCTGCCAGTTCAATCAGTTTGGCATGACGCGTAAACCACTGGCTGGTGATGATGGCTGTAATGAAACCAATTATCAGTGACAGCAGGAATGAATAGCTGAGGATCCTCCCTATCTTTTCAGTGAACTGGTGAAGGTCCGGGCCTTCCATTAATCCTATGAGGAACCACTCCTCTCCTTCAAAGGGAGTGTTGTGGTAGTACATGCCCATGGGATTAAGGCAGGCATATACTTCCCCGCTGCTTTTGTGATTCAAAAGCCTGTAAATGGATTTTTCCTGATCCACCCCCGCAAGTTCCAGGGGCATACCCTCCTGAAGCATCCGTCTCTGCATGGCGCCATGGGTGACAGCAGCCTTTATATCCCCTTCCCCATCCCTGATTCCTATGATATATCCATAAGAATCCGATGTCTGCAGGTCCGAGGCGGGAAGGAAGCGGTACAGATAATTTACAGATATCTCTACCCCGAATATGGCCTTTACCTTCCCGTCCGCCCCAAACAACGGTGTGGAGTAGGTAATCACATCCTCGTCCTGGGGATTTACCTGGAAGGGGCTGCTCCAATACCCAAGCCACTTTGATTTTCCATGATTCAGGGCCGCCTCATAGGGCTTATACACAAAATCCCGGTTGGATTCATTCATATTCAGGCGGAAGCTCCAGTTGGCGGTGGTGGCAATCTCCAGTTTTTCCGCCACATTCCAAGGCCCTACCAGCATATAGAGATTGGAGTTCTCCCGGCTGCTCCTGTCCGGGTTGTTATTGCGCAAGTATAATGCGGGCAACGCGCCGTCCCCTTCCCTTCCCTGGTCAGGCATCACCAGGAATACCCCGGTTGTCTTAACACGGAATAAGGTGTCAATCACCATGGGCGCCAGCTCTTCCAGCATCGCATCCGCGTTTTCGGGAGCCCCCTCCTGTTCCATTGTTTCAAAATATTGGCTGATCTGCTCTGCATCATAATCCAGGTTGGTCCAGATATTCTTCATCTGGTTTTCCAGATTATCACTGCGCCCATTGACCTTTTCAGCAAATATGCTGTATTGGTTTGCCTTTGCCTGCTTTAGGACACCTCCTGAAATCATCAGGGACGCCAGGAGGATGCTCTGGAAAACCGCAAAGCAAATAAACACCACAGCCAGTTTAAATGCAATTGAACCGCTTACATTCCTCTTACCCATCTGTTCTACCAGCCATTTCTCTCATGAGGCTTTCATACCACTCTTTAAAGTTCTCCTCCCCCAGAAGCCCTGCCTCAGCCTTTTCACGGCTCCCGCCATCTTCCGCCAGGCGGTTCAGCTCGTGGAGGTCCAGGGCAGTCTTATGCTCCAGGGAAGAGGTAAATATCTGGTTCATATCATAGGACCCCTCAAAAGGCTTCCGGATGTAGAATTCCCGTTCCCTCATGGCTTCCAGTTCTGTTTCTATACTGTGTTCCACCATTTCTGCATTTTCAGCTTCGCCCATCTCTTTTAAAAGGGTGTCCACTGATTCCAGGGCAGCTGTCTTTACAGGAAGATACCCGGTGGATACCGCAAACCGGATATTCTGCCCTGGCTGCGTAAACCACTTAAGGAACTGGGCCGAGGCATATTCATGGACATGGTCTGATTCAAATACAGCCATATTGGCGCCCCTCTGTGTCATATAGGGGGTTTTACCGCGGAATGTGGGATAAGGTAAGCTTGCACATTCAATGGGGTAGGAGTTATCCTCGTCCTCTATCACTTCCCTTGGAAAGAACCCGGCGCCTGCCGAGGAACCGATGTAAGCCATCAGCCTGCCGCTTTTAATCCCATCCTGGTTATATACCCTGCTCTCAAACCAGCCGCGTATATGGGGGACATAGTAGGCATCCCAGGCTTTCCGGGCAGTCTCCTCAGGATAGAAGAACCCCGCCTTTCCATCTGTTTCCCGGTATACCTGTGTGCCCATCTGGGCCGCTGTCAGGACGGCATAATCATTATATGAATTCATTCCCAGGAACGGGCTGCCTCCCGACCACTCATAATACATACCGGCCGCCTCAATCAGGCCTTCCCAGGTATACAGCATTTCATCCGAAGCACCTGTCTCCCTGGAAAATTTATCCCAATCCGTCTTATTCAGATATAAAAGTTCCGTGGACTTTGATACCGGTATCATCTTGCAGGACGCATCATCCCATATCCCCTCTTCCAGGAACTCCGGCCTGTACTCCTTAAGCTCATCTTCCGTAAAATAATCATCCATATTGACCAGCGGCGCGATTTTGTCCAGCCGGTACGCATTATCCGGATAGGATGCAAATATGTCCGGCAATGGTTCCGAGCCGATTACATGGTTGGCAGATGCATAAAGCACGTCTTCCAACTCTTCGCTGGAACCATAACCCACTGCATCCACAATAATCCCCTGTTCCATTCCAACTGTCTCATTAAATTCCATGACCAGTTCATCAAACTGTGCCTTTGCAACTGCATTATATGCATGCCATACCGTGATGACCGTAGGCGACTTGGCATCCAGTCCTCTTTTATCCTTGTCCCCGCAGCCTGACAGGCAAAATACCGCGGTCAACAAAATAATTGCCGCAGCCATATAATTCCATTTTTTCATTGTATTCCCCTGCTCCAATACAAAACCGTCAGAAAATAAATTACATTTATTTTCAGTATACACGATTGATAACCAGGTGTCTATTTGATTTTCTTATATATAGTATGGATAAAATATGTAATAAATCCGGATAATCCGGTATATCTGGTGCATTTATGGGAAAAAGGCAAAAAAACAGGTCCTCAGAGAATCATTGTCCTCCAGGGGCCCGTTATCATACCGCCGCCATTCCATTGCTTCCAGCCCTATACCCATCTGCCGTCAGCCACCTGGATTCCCAGGCTATAGATGGATTTAGCCTGGGCAGTCACGCCCAGGCCAATCGTTATCCATATTATCCCATCAATGCTGCCATACTCCATTGGCATCCAGCTGGAAACCGTCAATGGATGTGGACACGGCCTTGGAACCGTCTCCTGGATAGAAATAATAATAGTTGTTCTCTACCTTATACCACCCTTCTACCATTGCGCCGCTTTCGTTCAGGAAATACGTCTTGCCGTTAATGGTAAGCCAGCTGCTCTTGACCATGGCTCCTTCCGGACCGCCATCATTGGGGTTCAGGTAATACCAGATATTGCCGCTCTTGATCCAGCCCTTCTTCATGTCTCCGCTTTCGCCCAGGTAATACCACTGTCCGCCGGTCTGCTGCCAGCCTGTGAGCATCCTGCCTGTGCTGTCAAAGAGATACCATTTATCATTCCACTTAAGCCAGCCGTTCTTCTGCATGTTGCCGTCCGGATACCTAAAGTACCAGGAATCGCCTTCCTTGCGCCAGCCAACGTCTGTATTGCCGCCGCTGGGGGTGCTGCCCCCATTGTTATCCTGGCCGCTGCCATCCGAAACCTCGTCCTTGTCAATGTATAAGTCCCCGGCCTCGGTCCACTCGCTCTTCTTGCCGTACTTTTTCTCCTCATCCGTATGGGGAACAGTCCTTACCTTAAAGGAATAATCGCCTTCCTTGGTCATGTATGGGTAAAAATTGTAGGAGGTTCCCTTGTAGTCTTCCAGCTTCTTCACAACGGAAGACCCTCTGTACAGATATACATCATAATATCCGGATGTATTATCTGCTTCTTCCCATCTGGCCCTGCCCCTGCTGCTGCCCCACTCCGCATCCTCAGGCGGGTCATAGGTCCCTTTGATACCGGTTGCCTTAAGGACCACCTTCAGCTGGTCCCCTGACCTGGAGGCGGATACGAAAATGCCTCCGCTTATGCTTACGCTGCTGGCGCTGTAACTGCTGCGGAACCGGTACTCATAGGCGCTGCTGCTGGAAGTGTTGGGATCCAGATAAACCGTTATCTTGGGCGTATCCCCGATACCGACCTCCCTGTCATTAGACCATTCAGCTGATTCTACCTCGTACTTACTGGAAGATGTATAAACCTTGCTCCCGCTGTCACTTGAACTGGTTCCCAGGCTGTCCCCGCTGCTGATCTCATCACCGGAATCCAGATCAATACTCACCTTTAATGAAATGTTGGTGATATATTTGTAGTCGCTGGCAGCCAAAGACTGCATGGGCATTGCCGTCATCAGTGCAGTGGCAGCCAATGCCATACATAATAACCGTTTCATGTTTTTCATGAAATCTCAACCTCCTCAAAAACAGGTATCCCCCTGAATATTCTTTTTCTGGTTCCATTATAGCCTAGAAGGCAGTTTTACGTCAACTTACGATTATCTTGCGATATTTTCTCTATTCTATCGAAGTTCTGTCAATTTTATGGCCGGGGGAGGATTGTGACACAGGGATTGTGACACAGGGATTGTGATACAGGAACCGTGATACAGGAACCGTGATACAGGAACCGTGATACAGGAACCGTGGAATGAAAAAACTGCAGACACACATATGCGCATCTGCAGTCATCTGAATCACATTGTCATGCTGATTCTTATTATACTAATTCAATCAGAACTTCCATTGCGGCATCACCCTTACGAGGGCCAACCTTAACAATCCTGGTGTAACCGCCGTTGCGTCCCACATACTTAGGGGCAACCTCGTCAAAAATCTTTGCAACCAGGTCAACGGACTTGGTGTTCTTCTTTCTGCCGGCGGGTGTGGAAGGAACCTCGGTTACCCCGTAGAGAACCTTTAACATCTGTCTTCTTGCATGCAGCCTGGAAGGCAGATCCTTCTTGATTTCCTTCTCAACTTCATCGTAAACAGTAACCCTCTTGCCGTCAACAACTTCCTTGACCCTCTTGCCGTCTTTGTCCTTGCGGGCAACCTTGGCAGTAACCTTAACGGTCTCAAAGTTATCTTTTTCCTTCACGGCCATTGCAATCAGGCCTTCTGCAACCTTGCGGATTTCTTTTGCCCTGGTCTCAGTTGTCCTGATATGTCCATGATATAACAGTGCGGTTACCTGGCTTCTGATTAAAGCCTTTCTCTGGTCGGAAGTTCTTCCTAATTTTCTATATCCTGCCATTGTAATTTTCCTCCATCAGTGGAACACCCTCACCATGCTTCATTGGTCTTACTGGTTCAGGCATTGCAGCCCACTTAATTCTTATTGGTTACTCAGCCACGCGTCTTTGGTCTTACTGGCCGGGTGTTAACATGTAACTATCACTTCATTGGTGCTTAGTTATCATCACTTGGATTCAACTGTAAGCCTAACTCTTTCAGCTTAGCCAGCACTTCCTCTAAGGATTTGCGGCCCAGGTTACGGACTTTCATCATATCCTCGGAAGTCCTGTTGCACAGTTCCTCCACGGTATTGATGCCGGCCCTCTTCAGGCAGTTATATGAACGGACGGAAAGCTCCAGTTCGTCAATATTCATCTCAAGCACTTTTTCCTTTTCATTGTCTTCCTTCTCCACCATGATTTCTGCGGTCTTGGCATTCTCGGAAAGGTCAATGAACAGGTTCAGATGCTCGCTGAGTACCTTGGCCGCCAGGCTGACTGCCTCATCGGGAGCCAGGGTGCCATTGGTATATATCTCAAGTGTAAGTTTATCAAAGTCAGTCTGCTGTCCGACACGGGTGTTGGTAACAGCCATATTGACACGCTCTACCGGTGTATAGATGGAATCCACTGCAATCACGCCGATTGGTAAATCATCGTTCTTGTTCTTGTCAGCGCTGATATAACCACGGCCCTTTGTAATGGTGAGCTCCATGTAGAACTTGCTGTCCGTGCCGCCGCTTAAGGTTGCGATGACCTGGTCAGGGTTCATGATTTCAATATCAGCATCTGCCTGGATGTCTGCTGCGGTAATTACACCTTCGCCCTCAAATTCAATGTATGCAACTTTCGGTTCATCGGTATCGCTGTTGTTCTTGATTGCTAAGCTTTTGATGTTCATAATAATCTCAGTTACGTCTTCCTTTACTCCAGGAATGGAACTGAACTCATGCAAAACGCCATCGATTTTCACCTGACTCACTGCGGCTCCGGGTAAAGAAGAAAGCATGATCCTTCTTAAGGAATTGCCCAGCGTAGTGCCGTAACCTCTCTCAAGTGGTTCAACTACAAACTTGCCGTATCTCTTGTCTT
>PPYE01433123.1_pt1 | contig 18112 bp, 11 predicted proteins | sample 1559881 | NCBI WGS metagenome assembly PPYE01 (sample SAMN08240022, study PRJNA423297) | Human gut metagenome, whole genome shotgun sequencing project. | reverse complement strand
GCGCCGCTTCTGCGACAGTTCGATCGGGAAGCAGTCGCGGCTTACCGCCACGATGCCCAGTTTCACTTGCGGGATGTTTGCAGATTTCATAGTGCATTCCTCCGTTTTTGTGGGTTTACAGGTCGTTCGTGATGTCGATATTCACACCCGTCAGGACGGCAGCCGCGCCCTGACCGGCTTCGGCGGAATCGGGATGGGCCAGCAGCCATTTGTTGCACGCCCACAGCCAGGCATCGTCGCCGCCGCGCGGCGCCAGCGCAGGTTTGGCCGTGTTGGTGCCGGCCGGCAGCGCCACCATCACCCGGAACCCCTTGGCGGGGTCGGTATGGCAGGGGGCGTAATGCAGCGTTGTGGCATAGACTTCGACAAGGACGCCGGCCGGCACCCGGAAGGCCTTGACCTTGCCGGTGTCGAGCTTGCCGCCTTCGATATCGTCTTCGCGGGCCAGCAGAAGGATGAAATCCTCGGTACCAAGGTTGAATTCGCTGTCACGGTGATATTCCAGGCAGTTGAGCTTGGTGTTGTGGCCGTTGCACCAGCCGAACTGGACCGGCATGCCGCCATACAGGGACACGCCCAGCGCGCTGGCTTCGGGCAGGCTTTGCAGCGCCTTTTCTTCCGGCACATAGTCGGTGGCTTCGGGCAGGGGGGTGTGGGCGTTGAGCGCTGCCACCAGGGCGGCGCATTCGGTTTCATAGCCGGTCACAACCCGCCCGTAAGGGGCGAATTCCGACGCGGTAACAGGATAGATGGTCATGGCGGGTTCCTCCGTTTCAAATAGTGGGCGCTGGTTTACTGTGCCAGTTCCTTGAACAGTGGTTTGAGGGTGGGGTAAATCTTCTTGAATTTCTGGTACCGCTCTTCATAGCGGGCGGTGATGGCCGGGTCGGGCTCAATGGTGCGGCTCACATGCACAAGCGCGTCGGTGGCTTCCTGCACGGTGGCGTACCGGCCGCAGCAGACCATTGCCAGCAGCGCGCCGCCATAACCCGGGCCCTGCTCCGTAACCAGGATATCCAGTGGGATGCCCAGCACGTTGGCCATAATGTTGCACCACAGCGGGCTCTTTGCACCGCCGCCGCAGATGTTGGAGCGAGGGATCTCCACCCCGAGGCTCCGGGCTACCTCATAGCAGTCCCGGATAGCGAAGCTGACGCCTTCCAGTACGGCCTGGGTGATATCGGCGCGGGCAGTGTCCATGCTCAGGCCCACAAAGGTGCCGCGGGCATCGGTATCATTGATGGGGCTGCGCTCGCCCATCAGGTAGGGCAGGAAGAAGACATTGTTGCGGCCCAGGCGCTCCTCGTCAATGGGGGCCTGCTCGGCGTTATAGTCGGCGGCAGTCACCTTGAGGATGTCGTCCATCCACCACTTGTTGCAGGAAGCCGCCGAAAGCATGCAGCCCATCAGGTGCCAGCCGCCATCCGCATGGGCAAAGGCGTGCAGGCCGTTGGTATCGTCCACGCCGAACTTTTTGCTGCTGATAAAGATGGTGCCGGAAGTTCCCAGGCTGATGTTGCAGCGGCCGTCCCCGACCGTGCCGGTGCCCACCGCCGCGGCGGCGTTGTCGCCGGCGCCGGCGCAGACCTTCACGGTTTCCGGCAGGCCCAGGGCGCGGGCCACTTCCGGCTGCAGGGTTCCCACCTGCTCCCAGCTTTCATACAGGTTCGCCAGCCAGGCAGGGTCCACGCCGCAGATCCGGCACATTTCCTCGCTCCAGCATTTGTGCTCCACATCCAGCAGCAGCATGCCCGAAGCGTCGGAATAATCGGTTGCATGGACGCCGGTCATCTTGTATACCAGATAATCTTTGGGCAGCATGATCTTGCGGATTTTTGCGTAAAGATCAGGCTCGTTTTCCTTCATCCACAGGACTTTGGGCGCGGTGAAGCCGGCGAACGCGATGTTGCCGGTGCAGCGGCTGAGGGTTGCGCGGCCGATCTCGTTGTTGAGGTAGTCTGTCTCTTTGGCGGTGCGGCCGTCGTTCCAAAGGATGGCCGGGCGCAGGACAGCGTCGCCGGCATCCAGGGCGACCAGGCCATGCATCTGCCCGCCAATGCCGATGCCTTCCACCTGGGCGGGGTCAAACCCCTGCAGCAGCATGGGGATGCCTTCCAGGCAGGCTTTCCACCAATCCGCGGGGTCCTGTTCGCTCCAGCCGGTGTGGGGCATGCTCAGGGGATATTCCCGGGTTACCTGATTGCAGACCTTACCTTCCTCATCCACCAACAGGAATTTGCAGGCCGAGGTGCCAAGGTCAACGCCGATATACAACATGCAGATACCGCCTTTCGCTGTTCTTTTATAAAGAACATTTATATAAGTATTTTCTATATCATACTGTCTGGCGCGGGAAACGTCAATATGCAAATTGCACAAAATTCAGTCGATTTTTGCGTCATTACCGACAAAGAGTTTGGAATTCGTTGACTTTTCCCGCCCGGAAGGCTATAGTGGTAGTATATACTTCTTTGGACCACTTTTATTAAGTTTCTTGAGGTTTGTATGGAAAAGTTAAATCAAACCGCCACCGAACGGCGAAGGATCACCCGGAACCGGCTGTATCGCTATCTGTACGATGCGCCGCAGGGGCATTCCAAGCAGGAGATGGCGGATGACCTGGGGCTGAGCATGCCGACCGTGCACCAGAACCTGGCCGAACTGCTGCAGGCCGAACTTGTGCGCGCCAACGGGGTGCGCGGTTCCACCGGCGGCCGCCGGGCCACCCAGATTGCGGTGGCCGAAAACGCCCGGTTTGCCCTGGGCATCTCGGTATCGGGGGACCATTTCCGCATCCTGGCCGCCAACCTGCGGCTGGAGGAGATCGCCTACCGGCGTTCAGACCACCCCCGCACCGAAAGCCTGGCCGAGCTTGGCCGGCTGCTTGCCGCCGAGATCGAGCATTTTTTGACCGACTTCGGCCTGAACCGGGAAAAACTTCTGGGGGTAGGCATTGCGCTGCCCGCCATCCTAAACGCCGACCGCACCCGGCTGCTGACGGCCCCCACCCTGCACCTGCATGATGCGGACCTGCAGCCGCTGGCCAGCGCCATCCCCTACCCGGTGCAGGTGGACAACGACGCCACCAGCGGCGGTTACGCCGAATGGTTCGCCCAGAAGGAGAAAAGCAGCATGGCCTACCTTTCGCTGGAAGGCGGCGTGGGCGGCGCCGTGCTGCTGAACGGCACCCCTTACACCGGGGCCAACGGCCGCAGCGGTGAGTTCGGGCATATCTGCGTACAGCCCGGGGGGCTGCCCTGCCAGTGCGGCCAGCAGGGTTGTTTGGAGGCTTACTGTTCCTCTGCACGGATTTCCACCGACCTGGGGATCACGGTAGAGCAGTTTTTCACCGGCCTGGCCGCCGGCAACCTGGCCTACCGCACGCTGTGGGCCGATTACCTGCAGCACCTTTCGGTGGGGTTGGCCACCATCCGGATGACGCTGGACTGCAACATTGTGCTGGGGGGGTACCTGGCCCAATACCTGCCGCCCTACCTGCCTGAGCTGCGCCGGCTGACCGCCGGCCACGACCCGTTTGACAAAGGCGGCGCGCATTATGTACGGCTGTGCCATTATCCCAAACACGCGGTGTCGCTGGGGGTGGCGTTGCATTTTATCACACAGTTTATCGAGGCTTTGTAACGCAGACCGGGGCGCCCAGCAGGCGGCCCGCTTCAGGAGGGAAACGCCATGATCGAGAAGCTCAACGGCACCACCGAAACGGTAGACTTTATGGTAAGCACCACCGTGCGGATGTACCACAACAACACGCCAGAGAATTTTCCGACCCACTGGCATCTGCCGGGGGAGATCATCTGCCCGATTGAAAACAGTTACCAGACAAACATTGCCGGCCAGGACCTGACCCTGCTGCCCCATGACGTGCTGATCATTGCTTCCGGCGAACTGCACACCATCACGGCGCCGCCCACCGGGGAGAGATACATCCTCAACTTCAGCACCCCTTTTTTTGAGCAGTTTCAGGAATTTTCCCGCTTTTTCTCCACCCTGCACCCTTTCAAGCTGCTGCGCCACGCCGACGCCCCTGACCTGACCGACCAGCTGTTCGACCAGCTGGCCCAGATGGAAACCGAGTACTTCGGCCAGAACGACTTTCACGATTGCGAAATTGCCTCCCAGATGCTGCACTTTTTTGCGCTGATCGGGCGGCATTACCACCGGCTGGCCCAGCAGGTGCTTGCCACCCCCAAACAGCAGGAGCAGCAGGAGCGCTTTACCGAGCTGTGCAACTATATCAGTTCCCACTGCACCGAAAGCCTTTCCCTGGAAGACCTGGCAAACGAAGCGGGGTTCAGCAAATACCACTTTGCCCGGCTTTTCAAGGAGATGACCGGCACCACCTGCCACAACTTTGTGCTGGGGCGGAGGATCATCTACGCCAAGAACCTGTTGATGGACTTTTCCCTGCCCATCACCGAAGTTGCGATGCGGGCCGGGTTCAATTCTCTGGCCACCTTCAACCGGATCTTCAAAGCCCAGATCGGCTGCACCCCCAGTGAGTTCCGCAAACTGGGCAGCAGCGTCTCTCTTTCCTGAAAAAACGGCCCTGTTTGTGCAGGCCAACCCGCAAACGGCAGCGCGGCGGCGCCCGGTGCTTTGGCACCGCGGTGCCGCCGCGCTGTTTGCTGTGGGTTGCCCGACACGCCGTTACGGGTAAATCGTGCGGCCGTGGGCGTCAGGAATACCGGTTTTGCGGTAGAAATAGGTGTTGATCACATCCCGCCATTCGCAGGCATGTTCTTTTTGGTGGGCAAAGCGGGCTTCCAGCCGGGCGTAGACCACAGGGTCCAGATACGGCTTGAGCGCAACCACCTGCTCATAGAAGCGGGCCGCATCCTCAGCGCCTTCGAAGTGGGTGTCATAAATATGCTGCAGCACCGTCTTGCCGCTGTGCAGCACATACTGATAGGGCAGGTGATGGAAGAAGAGCACCACGTCGTCGGGGCAGGTATCCAGGTTGGCATACATATCGGCCAGCTCGGGCGCATACTGGTGGCAGTAATCGCTGCCGGTAGGGGTACGGTCAATGCCGATCCCGTCAAAGGAGGCCCGGTGGTAGCAGCCCCAGCGGCTGTATTCATAGCCGTCCACATTGGGGCCGTAGTGGTAGTTCGGGTTGACCATCCAGCCCACGCCCAGCGGGGCGGTGTACTTTTCATAGGTGGGCCAGGACTGCATCAGGATCCGGTGCAGGGTGGTTTCCACCGGTTCGTTGTTGCCAAAGGTCAGGCGCAGCCATTCATCGGCAATAACCGACGGGTCCAGGCCGGGGTCATAGCTGAGCCGGCCAAAGCCGTACAGGTTGGCGGCGGCCAGGTCATGGCCTGTCCAGTTTTCATCGTTCCCGGTGTTGGTCACGGCGGCCATGCCGTTGCCGGCGCCGCGGATCAGCGCGGCCACGGTGCTGTCCTGCGGACGGGTCTTCATATCAAAGTCCAGAATCTGGCGGAACCAGGGCATCAGGTAGCAGACATGGCGCTGCTGGCCGGTGTATTCCTGGGCGATCTGGAACTCCACCATAATGTGGGTGTGCTGCAGGCCGCCGATCAGCGGGGACACCGGTTCCCGCACCTGGAAGTCCATCGGGCCGTTCTTGATCTGCAGCGTGACGTTTTCGCGGAACTGACCGTCCAGCGGCATAAAGGCGTTGTAGCCGGCGCAGGCGCGGTCGGTTTTGGAATCCCGCCAATCCTGCTGGCAGTTGTAGACAAAGCAGCGCCAGATGATGTGCCCGCCGACAGGGGCCACCGCGTCCGCCAGCATGTTGGCGCCGTCTGCCTGGGTACGGCCATAGGTGAAGGGACCGGGGCGGCCTTCGCTGTCCGCCTTGACCAGGAACCCGCCCAGGCCGGGCAGGTTGGCCCAGACATCGGCGGCCTTTTCTTTCCACCAGGCAGCCACGGCCGGGTCACAGGGGTCGCAGGTATCCATGCCGCCAAGTTCAATCGGGGCCGCAAAGTTGATGCTGAGATACAGCTTGACGCCGTAGCCGCCCAGGATCTGCTGGTAACGGCGCAGCGGCTCGAAATAGCGGTCGGTAATCAGCCAGCTGGCGGCGTTTTTGACGTTGACATTGTTGATGACGATGCCGTTGATGCCCACCGAAGCCAGCATACGGGCATAGTCATGCAGGCGGTCTTCCTCCACCAGCACCTGGTTGTCCTTGAAAAAGAAAGAGTCGCCGGAGTAGCCGCGTTCAATGCTGCCGTCCATGTTGTCCCAATGGTTCAGCATGCGCAGTACATTGGCGGGGGCGGCGGTCTGGTCCAGCTGCAGTTCCTGCCAGGGACAGCCGGCGGTTTGCAGGGCGCGCAGAAGGGCAAACACACCGTACAGCACCCCGACCTCGCTGCCGCCTGCAACGGTGCAGCGGCCCCGGGCGGCCGTCAGGCGGTAGCCTTCGGCGTGCAGGGCCGGGTCCACCGCCAGGGTAATATCCGCCTGTTCTGCGGTTTCCGCCAGCCGGGCGCCATACAAACCGGCCAGCCCGGTGGCCAGTTCGGCCTTGGCGTTGGCCAGGATCTCGCCGCCTGCAGGCGCACAGACGGTCAGTTGGTCGCAAGCGGCGCCGGAAATTGCCGGGTAGGCCAACCAGCATTTGGTATAAGCCATTCTTGATTACCTCCTTTTTTGGGTACACGGTTTAATCGGTATGCAGCAGGTTCAGCAGGCGGCGGGCGGCCTCGGCCCCATCGCCGGGGGCGTTGGCTGCGCCGAAGCTGAACCGCAGGGTACACAGGGCGTCCTCGGCTGCCTGGCCCCCCAGGGCCAGCAGCACATGGGACGGATGGGTGCGGCCGGTATTGTCACAGGCCGCGCCGGGGGATACGCAGACCCCCGCCAGATCCAGCCGGTAGGTCATGTTCTGGCTGTCCTGGCCGGGCAGGCCCACGCTGACCAGGCCGGGCAGGCCGTCGGCCGTGCTGTGGAAGCGGGCGGCCGGCCACCCTTGCCGCAGAGTGCGGCAGAAATCAGCCGCCAACGCCCGTTTGGCCGCGGCGTTTTGGGCCCGGTGTTCACAGGCATCCTGCAGCGCCGCAGCCAGGCCCACAATCAGGGCCACCGGTTCGGTGCCGGGGCGCAGCCCCCCTTGCTGGTTGCCGCCGCCAAGCAGCGGGCGCAGCTGGCCGGGCTGGTGGGCATACAGAAAGCCGATGCCCTGGGGCCCGCCGAATTTGTGGGCCGCCGCCGTAAGCAGCGCAATGTTGTCCAGCGGCAGTTCAATCTGCCCCGCCGCCTGCACCGCATCCACATGCAGCGGCACGCCTTGGGCGGCGCACCGGGCGGCCAGGGCGGGGACATCCTGGATGGTGCCAACCTCGTTGTTGGCATATTGCAGGCTGACCAGCCGGGGCCGGCGTGCCAGGGCTTCATCCAGGGCGGCGGGGTCCACCCGGCCGGCGTGGTCCACCGGCAGGGTGCGCACCGGCACCCCCAGCGCCGCACAGGCCCTGCTGACCGAATGGTGTTCGATCGCGGTGGTTACCACCTCCCGGCTGCCGGGGCCCGGGCGCGCAGCGCCGCTGTAAACGGCCCAGGTGTTGCCTTCACTGCCGCCGGAGGTGAAAAAGATCTGGTGCGGGGCGCACCCCAGGCAGCCGGCCACCTGCCGCCTGGCCTGTTCCACCGCACGCCGGGCTTCCTGCCCGCTGCGGTAGAGCGCCGCCGGGTTTGCAAAGCGGTCCCGCAGCCAGGGCTGCATAGCCTGCCAGGCCAAAGGGGACAGCGGGGTGGTAGCGGCATGGTCGGCGTAGATGATCGGCTCCATAAACAATCCTCAGGGAATCAAAATCAAAGATCAGAAAAAGGTAAAGCTGTCAAAGTCAAACTGGGTGCCGGGCAGGAACAGGAAGGTCACCTGCCGCCGGCCCGTGACCGGCGCAAAGGTAAAGCTCTGTTCGCCCCATTCGGGCTGGGGACCAAATTCCACCACACGGCGCTCGGTGGGCAGGGCGGCGCCCTCCCCTTCAAAGAGCAGGTGGACGGTGTTGGCCGGCAGCGGGCTGCGGCCGCGCAGCCGAACGCCCCGGCAGCCTTCTTCCCCAAAGTCCATGCGGCGGAACACCAGCGACACATTGTTGCCGATGCCCAGCACCTGCGCGCCGGCCCGGGTAAAACTGTCGCCGTTGATCGCATCGCAGGCGCCGGCGGCCAGGGTGTCCCAGGCACGGGAATGGGGATAGAACTGGAAGCCTTTGATATGCACCTTGGTGTTCAGCTCGACGGCAAAGCTTCCAATACCGGTGAGCCGCTTGTTCAGCCGGAAGGTTTCGGGCTGGTAGACGTTCCACATTTTGGGTTTGTGATAGATCCGCTCGCCGATCATCTCACTGCCCATGACATAGGGTTCGCCGTCCCAGAAACGGATCGGGGTGGGTTCGCCGTCCAGGCTGAAGATGGGCAGTTCCACCTTGTCGGAGCCGTCCGGGCCGAAGTCGATGTCGTTGTACAGCACCCAGCTGCGGCCGGTGCGGGAGGTGGAAATGCCGCGTTCGTTGCCGTTGCCAATGTCGCCGTAGCTGGCTTCATACCGGCCGGCGGCCACGAACTGGTAAGGGTTCATGTGCAGCTGGCCCAGGCCATGGACCTTCAGATCCAGCTGAGAGATAAGCTGCGGGACACGGCGGCCGTTGCAGGCCATGGCCCGCACGCGCAGCGGGCCGTCGCCCAGCGCTTCCACGGTCGCGGTATCGCCCTGCACCGTAATCTTGGCGTTGGTGGCGGTGTCGCCCCGGTCGTCGGTGATCTTCCACTGGATGGCTTCGCCTGCGGTAGCCCCGGCAGGGTAGCGCCGGGCTGTCACCACGGCTTTGCGGTGGAAGGGTGTCAGGCGGGTGCGGTCAGCGTGGAGTTCCAGCTTGCGCAGCGGCACCTTAACCGGGTCGGCGGCCGCGGGCAGCGGCGGCAGACGTCGGCGGGCCGGCCCCTGGTAGGGGTCAGTGTGCAGGGTTATGGTGGCGGGGCGCAGGCCGGGGGCGGTGGCTTCCACCGTCATCTCCCCTTCCCGGCCGTCGCCGGCCACCACCGCCAGGAGCTGCCCGGAAAAGAGCCGGCGGCTGCTGGTCTGGTATTCATCCGGGTCGGTGCTGTCGCCGTTATCCAGCGCCACCAGCACCCCGGCCCCCTGCACCCGCAGGGTCACACGGTCATTGGCGTTGGCCACCGGAACGCCTTCGGCGTCCAGGGCACGCACCGTCAGGAAGGCGAGTTCCGCCCCGCTGCCCGAAAGCCGGGTGCGGTCAGCCTGTATCTGCAGGGCCGCGGCGTCGCCAAAACTGCGGATTTCTGTTTCCGCCACCGGGCGGCCATCGGCATCATAGGCCACCGCGCGCACCACGCCGGGGCGGTAGGCAGCCTGCCAGGCCGCCGTGCGGCCCTTGTCCGGGTCCGGGGTTTGCCGGCCCAGGCTTTGGCCGTCCACAAACAATTCCACGCTGTGGGCGTTGGTGCAGGCGCACAGGTCAATCGTCTGGCCGGGGTTCCAGTCCCAGTAAGGAAACAGGTGCACCATCGGCCGGGTATCCGGGTCCAGCCAGGCAGCCTGGCAGACATAGTAGGCGTCCTTGGGGAAGCCTGCGGTGTCGATCATGCCGAAGTAGCTGTTTCGGGTGTGGTAGGGGGTGGGTTCGCCGATATAGTCAGCCCCGCTCCACAGGTACTGGCCCAGCGTATAAGGGCTGTGGCGCTCGGTTGTCAGGCACAGGTCCAGGCTTTCCGCGCCCCAGCTTGTGCGGCTGTTCCCCAGGGAAGAGCACTGTTCGTCATCATCCGAAAGCGTTGATTGCGCCAGCGGGAAGTGATAGATCCCCCTGCTTTGTACCAGGGAACCCGTCTCGCTGCCATACAGCAGCCAGTCCGGGTGGGCGGCGTGGTGTTCGTCATACAGCCGCTCCCCATAGTTGTAGCCCACCACCTTGATAATATCGGCGCAGGCCTGGGTGTTCTCCCACGGCATATAGTTGGAGCCGAAGGTGGGCGTGCCGTTGCCGGCCGGGTCGTGTTCGGCCACTTCGGCCATCAGAAGCCGCATGGTGTCAGCCCCTTCGGGGCCGGCGTGGGTATCATAGATTTCGTTGCCGATGCTGTAGAAGAGCAGGCTGGCGCGGTTGCGGTCCCGGCGCACCCAGGCAGCCACGTCCCGGGCCTGCCATGCATCAAAAAAGCGGGCATAATCAAAGGGGTTTTTGGGGCTGCGCCAGCAATCAAAGATTTCATCGTTGATCAAAAAGCCCATCGTGTCCGCCAGTTCCATCAAGCCGGGGGCCGGCGCCGTGTGCCCCGTGCGGATGGAGTTTACCCCCATCGCTTTCAGGGTGCGCAGCTGGCGGGCGGCAGCGTCCGGTTCAAAGGCCGCGCCCAGGCAGCCAAGGTCATGATGCAGGCAGACCCCGCGCAGATAAAGATGCCGGTGGTTGAGCCAAAGCCCTGTTTCCGGTGAAAGTTCGATGGTGCGGCAGCCAAAGCTTGTTTCCAGGCTGTCGGGGGCTGCGCCGGTGAGCACTGCCTCCAGCCGGTAGCGGAAGGGGGCGTCCAGATCCCAAAGCCTGGGGTTTTGCAGGCTGAACGTTGCACTGGCCAGCAGGATCTCGCTTTCCTGCCCGGTGCGCCAGGCCTGGCCCCCCGCCCCGGGCTGCCAGCACGCCGCCGGCAGGCGGCGGGTTTCCAGCAAAGCGCCCTCGGGGTCATACAACCGCAGTTCCATTTCACCTTCGGCCGCAGCGCCGGCACACAGGCCCACCTCGGCGGATACCTGCACCTGCCATGCACCGCCCTCGCCTTCCCGCGCGGCGACATACAGGCCGTCCGGCATCAGGTGTTGGGCCGGCATACGCCACAGTTCCACATCCCGGTAGATGCCGGCGCCGGAATACCAGCGGGAGTTGGGGTGCCGCAGGTCACAGCGGACCAGCACTTCGTTCTGCCCGCTGTGAAGCTTTTCTGTAATATCCAGCCAGAAGGAGGTATACCCGTTTTTCCATTGCCCGGCCGGTTCGCCGTTGACAAAGACGGCCGTGTCCATATAGACGCCGCCGAACCACAGCGCCACCCGCTCACCGGGGGCCGGGGCACAGGCGAAGGTTTTTACATAATAGCCGGTGCTGTCACGGTACAAATCGCCGGCATGGCGAATCTGCCAATCATGGGGCAGGTCCACCGGCACAAAGGCCGAAGGTTCCGGCCGCGGCGCGCCGGGCGCCGCTTCAGCAAACAGCCAATCATGGTTGAAATCGTTGCGGATCATTGTGATGCCTTTCTGCGTCAGTGCGCAGGTTATAATCAAAATAAACCGGAGGCAGACCACCGCGGCGGGCGGCGGTCTGCCTCCGGTCAAGCCATCTCACGCAGCTTTTCCGGTAGCTCTGCCTGCCGGTCTGTGCTGTTCGATGCGGTCATTCAGGCCATTAGCCAGCCTTGCTTGCCTGATAGGTTTCGTTGTACAGGTCAACGATGCTCTGCAGGTTCTGGGCTTCGACCTCGCTGACATATTGATCCCAGTCAGCCTCAATGTCGGCCTGGCCCATCGCAAAGCGGTTGGTCCAGGTGTTGATGGTATCGGTAAGCGGGGTGCCCCACAGGTTGGCCATCTCGCGCTGGTCTTCGTCCAGGGCCACGGTGGGCTCCAGCGGGCGCAGGCTGCGGTACTGGCCAATGCGGTCGTACAGATCCTTCCAGGTGTCGGAGAAGTTGGAGGTCAGCAGTTCGGTGTTGCCGCCGTACATGTAGTTGCCGCAGGCATAGCCGAGCTCTTCACGCATATCGACCTGATCGTCAGAAGTCTGCGGGATGGTCAGGCCGCCGCAGTAGTAGGCGGGGGTCAGGCTGTAGGTGCCGTCTTCAGAGACAGTGTAGGTTTCGCCTTCGATGCCCCACTTGGTGAGGATCTGGCCTTCTTCAGAGTACCACAGCCAGTCAACAAAGCGCATCATCTTGATGAAGTCCTCTTCGCCCAGTTCGTTCAGAGCCTTGGAGGAGATCATAACGCCGCATTCCAAACGTTCGTTGTCGGCCTGATAATCCACAGTGCCGACGGGGGTCAGGGCGATGTACAGCTCGAAATTGCCTTCGCCCAGCTGCTCGGTGATGCCCTCTTCCTGGGCGACATACTGCGCACGGTTGGTGGAGATGATGGCGGTCTCACCGCGGTAGAACTTGTTCATAGCGGTGTCGTCGTCCTGGGTCCAGGTTTCGGGGTCGATGATCTTGTTGCTGACCAGGTCCTGCAGCACGGTGTACGCCTGCTTGAACTCGTCGCTGATCGAGGTGCTGTAGAAGGAATCACTCTCGGCGTCGAAGCCAAGGCCGTAGTTGTGGGTGATAGCCCAGCCGCTGTACACGTTGTAGGAAGCGCCCAACAGCTTGAGCAGGTTGCCGCCCTGGCCGTAGCCGGAGGTCTGGCCGCACCACATATCGGACCAGATGTAGTCATCTTCGCTGCACATGCCCTGTTCGACCATGTAGGCCTTGACGCCCTTGAGCACGTCGGCGAATTCTTCCCAGGTCCAGTCGTCTTCGAGGGTGGTGACATCATAGCCGGCGGCGTCAAAGATGTCTTTACGGATCAGCAGGTTATAGTCCTGCAGGCAGGTTTCCTTCAGACCGGGCAGACGATAGTACTTACCGTCGGACTGGGTGATGGTTTCAAGGTCGGGCTGCATGCTGTACTCTTCAACGAAAGCGGAGTAGTTGGGCATGTACTGCACATAGTCGCTGACAGGCACAACGCCGCCGCCGGTGACATAGGCCTTTTCATCGTAGATCTTCGGGATGATGTAGGGGGAATCGCCGGAGGAAACCGCCAGCGAAACCTTGTCGGTGTAGTTGGCGTTGTCCACGATGGTCAGCTCCAGGTGGACGTTGGTGGCCTCTTCAATCGCCTTGAAGATGCCTTCGGTCTGCCAGGTATCCTTCATGGGGTAGGCAGGGTTGTCGTTGAACATCATGGTGTAAGTGACCGGCTCTTCCGAATAGAAGTGATCGCCGTACTCATAGTCCAGATCTTCATCCGACACGGCCGCCTCGGTGGTGGCAGCACTGCCGCTTTCGGCAGTGGTTTCACCGGTGGAGCCGCCGCATGCTGCCAGGGAGAATACCATACCCGTGGCAAGCAGCAGGGATAGCGCTTTTTTCATGTTGTTACCTCCTGTTTTGGTGGATTGATGGGGCCGGCGCGCCCTCGCACGCCGGCAGGGGACTAAGATTCTTTCAGCCGCCGGTGGCGGCGTTCAGACAGGTTACAGGGATCAGCCCTTGACGCCACCCAGCATCATACCCTGGACAAAGTACTTCTGGATGAAGGGGTAGACGCAGATGATGGGGGCCGCGGTCAGCACCATGGCGCAGCTCTTGATGTTGGAAGAGATCTGCATGGCTTCGCCGGCATCTGCCGCAGCCGTGCCGCTGGCGCTGTCGATCAGAGAACGAAGGTAGTAGGCCACCGGGAATTTGCTGGTGGTATCCAGATACAGGAACGCATCAAACCAGTTGTTCCAGTACTGCACGACGTAGAACAGCGCCATCGTTGCCATAATCGGCTTGGAAAGCGGCAGCGCCACGCGCCAGAACGCGCCCCAGTGGCTCAGGCCGTCGATTTCGCCGGCTTCTTCCAGCTCACGGGGGACCGTGGTGAAGAAGGAGCGCATCAGGATAACGTAATAGGTCGAGATCATGCCGGGCAGGATGAAAGCGGCGATGGTGTCGCGCAGGCCCAGGCTGGTCATGAGGATGTAGTTGGGGATCATGCCGCCGGAGAAGTACATCGTGAAGATGATGAACTTGTTGAGCGCGTTGCCGCCCCACAGTTCCGGCTTGGACAGCGGGTAAGCCAGCAGCGCGGAGAAGAACAGCGCGCTGACCGTGCCGATGACGGAGTAAAGGATCGTGTTGCCGTAATACGGGATAAAACGCCCATCATTGATGACGTAGGCATAGGTTTCAATACTGAAATCCTTGGGGATCAAGCCCACTTCGCCGGCCACGATAGCCTCGGTGGAGGAGAACGACTGAGCTACCAGGTAAAGGAAGGGGTAGAGCATCGCCGCGCAGACGACCACCATCAGGATGGTGTTGAAAACGTTGAACACGCGATAACCGGTGGATTCCTTGATCTTCATGGGCGCATCCATAGTTGCTTGTTTTGCCATTGTCCGTACCTCCTTTTCCGGATTACCACAGCGCGCTGCCGGTCAGGCGGCGGGACACCTTGTTGGCAGCGGTCAGCAGAACCAGGTTGATCACGCCCTGGAACAGGCCGACGGCGGTGGCGTAGCTGTAGTTGCCCGAGCCGATACCCATGCGGTAGACGTAGGTGGCGATGATATCCGCCGTTTCATAGGTAGTGGGGTTATACAGCAGGAAGACTTTTTCGAAGATGGCCGATCCGCACAGGCTGCCGATGTTCAGCACCAGCAGGGTGGACAGGGTGGGCATGATGGCCGGGATCGTGACATGCAGGCACTGCTGGAATTTGCTTGCGCCGTCCAGCGCGGCCGCTTCATACAGTTCCGGGTTGATGCCGGTCATAGCGGCCAGGTAGAGAATGGTGCCCCAGCCGATGCCCTGCCAGACGCCGCTGACCACAAAGATAACCGGGAACCATTCCGGCAGCGAGATGAAGGTGGTGGCTTCGCCGCCCATCGCCTCAATCAGGTGGTTGATGGGGCCGTTGGTGGAGAGCACCTCACGGATCATACCGGCCACGATAACCATCGAGATGAAGTGGGGCAGGTAGGAGATGGTCTGCACGACCTTTTTGAACTTGGTGCTGCGGATTTCGTTGAGCAGCAAAGCAAAGATCAGGGTCAGCGGGAAACTGACGATCAGATATTCAAAGTTCAAAAGCAGCGTGTTGCGGAAGGAACGCCAGAAGTTCTGGTCCGCGATGAACTGGTTGAAGTATTTCAGCCCGCTCCATTCATCGCCTAAAATGCTGCTGCCTGCGCGGTAGCGGCGGAAAGCGATGATGTTGCCTGCCATGGGAACATAGCGGAAGATGATGTAGTACAAGATCGGGATCAGCAGCATCGCATAATACTGCCAGTACTTTTTGATGTGCTTGACCACGCCGCCCTTCTTGGGTTGGATGGCGATGTCAGCCGCCTTCTCTTTTTTGGACATGGCTCTCTCCTTTCTGGTTGTGGTTCTCCGGGGCCTTTGCGGCCCGCACCGCGGCAGACGGTCCGCCGCGAGCCGGCAGTCAGTCGTCCATCACCACCTTTTCGACCTGGCGCAGCGCCAGGCGCAGCGGCGCCTGTCCGGCCAACGTGATGCTTCGGGCGTCCGGCTGGCTGCCGCCCACCCACAGGGTGTAATCACCCGGAAGAACTTCACAAACGCCCTCTTCGTTGCACAGGGCCAGGGCTTCCAGCGGAAGGTGCAGCGTCACCCGGCGTTCCTCACCGGGGGCCAGGTCCACCTTGGCCAGGCCCTTCAGCTGGGCGTTGGGGGTGCCGGGGCGTTCGGCTTTGACATAGACCTGCACCGTCTCGATGCCGGCGCGGCTTCCTTCGTTGCGCACCGTCACGCTCAGATCCACGCCGTCAGGGCCGGCGGTCTGTGCGCTGAGCGCGGCGTCCTTGAACGCAAACCGGGTATAGGAAAGCCCGTAACCAAAGGGATACAGAGCCTCTTTTTCCATGTAGCGGTAGGTGCGGCCCTTCATGGCGTAATCGGTGAAAGACGGCAGGTCCTCATCCGAATGGTAGAAGGTGACAGGCAGCTTACCCTGGGGGTTCACCTCACCAAACAGGGCGCGGGCCACGGCCAGGCCGCCCTGGGCGCCGGGGTACCAGGCCTGCAGCACGGCGGCGGCCTCCTGGTCGGCGGTGTTCAGCGCCAGCGCGCTGCCGCTGAGCACCACCACAATCACCGGTTTGCCGCTGTCCAGGCAGGCGCGCAGCACCTCTTCCTGGTGGCCGGGCAGCGCCAGGCTGGGCTTATCGCCGCTGGCGAACTGGTTGCCCTGGTCGCCTTCCTCGCCTTCCAGGCCGGCATCCAGGCCCAGGCAGCAGATCACGACATCGCTTTCGGCGCACATGCCCTTGACTTCGCTGATGAGCTCGCCTTCCTGCGAGAGGGAATGGATTTTATCGGCGTAGAGGTGGCAGCCCTGGGAATAGCGGATTTCGACCTTGTCGCCCAGATATTCATGCAGGCCGTCCAGCACGGTGAAATAGCGGCTGGCGGTGCCTTCGTAGTTGCCAACCAGCGCCTTGCGGTTGTCGGCGTTGGGGCCCACGACCGCGATGGTCTTCAGCGCATTGGCGTCAAGCGGCAGGATATTGTCCTTGTTTTTCAGCAGAACCAGGATTTTTTCCGCCACCCGCAGGTTCAGTTCCTGCATGGCGGGGCTGTCCACCTGGGTGTGGTCGATCCGGTTATAGGGCACTTTGTCCTCCGGGTCAAACATGCCGAGTTTGAAGCGGGTGGTGAACAGCCGGACCACGCTTTCGTCAATGGTCTTTTCGTCCACCTTGCCTTCGGCCACCGCCTGCTCCAGATAGACATACAGGTTGCCGCAGTTCAGATCGCAGCCGTTGTTGACCGCCAGCGCGACCGAATCGACCGGGCCTTCGGTGACCATATGGCCTTCGTGGAAGTCTTTGATGGCCCAGCAGTCCGAAGTGACGTGGCCGTCAAAGTGCCACTTCCCGCGGAGAATGTCCCGCAGCAGCGTTTTGCTGCCGCAGCAGGGTTCGCCGTTGGTCCGGTTGTAGGCGCCCATCACCGCTTCCACGCCGGCTTCCTCCACCAGCGCTTTGAAGGCAGGCAGGTAAGTTTCCCACAGATCCTGCTTGGAGACAACGGCATTGAAATAATGGCGCTGGTCTTCCGGGCCGGAGTGCACGGCAAAATGCTTGGCGCAGGCGGCCACCTTCAGGTAATCGGGGTCGTCGCCCTGCATACCTTCCACAAAGCCGACGCCCAGGCGCCCGGTCAGGTAGGGGTCTTCGCCGTAGGTTTCATGGCCGCGCCCCCAGCGGGGGTCACGGAAAATGTTGATGTTGGGGGCCCAGACGGTCAGCCCCTTGAAGATATCCCGGTCGCCGTAGCTGCGGCACAGGTTGTACTTGCCGCGGGCTTCGGTGGCCACCGCGTCGCCCACCGTGCGCATCATGTCAGGGTCAAAGGCGGCCGCCATGCCCACGGCCTGGGGAAACACGGTGGCGGTGCCGGCGCGGCCCATGCCGTGGATGCCTTCACTCCACCAGTTGTAGGCGGGGATGCCCAGGCGGGGGATGGCCGGCGCCCAGCTCAGCATCTGGCTGACCTTCTCCTTCAGGGTCATCTGCGCCACCAGTTCCTGGGCGCGCTTGCGGTATTCCGCCGTCTTGTCTGGTTTGATAGCCATGATATCCTCCTTGCGGTACTTTTCGGGGTGTGGTATCGAGCAGGCGGGTCGTTCAGCGAACCCAGCCAAAACCCAAAATCGTAAATGTTTTGTCGGCGTCCTGCGGCGCCATGCGGATTTCGATGCAGTGGGGCGCGGGTTCCGGCTGCTGGAACAGCACGGTCGGGTGGCAGTGGGTCCAGCCGGCCTCCCGCGGGTCATACAGGCGGGGTTCACCGCCATCCACCGTGACAAGGGCGGCGCCGAACGCCGGCGAGCCCGAATCTTTCAGCACCATCTGCAGCGCGCGGCAGGTCAGGCGCAGCACAAAGGGCGCGTCGCCTTCCGCCTTCTGCCAGTTGTAGGGGAACTGGGGGGTGTTGGCGGTATCCGCATCCAGCGGCACCGCCTGCAGGTCGGTATCGGTGCCGGTAAAACTGCCCGGCTCCACCGTGACGCCCTGCGGCAGGCAGCTGCGGTCAAAGGCGCGCAGGTCGGCAAAATCAAAGCCATAATAGGCGGGCGCTTCCCGGGTCGGCTGCATCGGCTGCTGACGGTCCACCCGGTCCAGCAGATACAGCAGGCAATCCGCCATCACGCGGTGGCCGTTGTTGCTGGGGTGAAACACATCGTAAAAATACTGCCGCCGGGTGATCACCGGCCGGCTGCCGTCAGCCGGGGCAAACTGCGGGCTGACGGCCTCCAGCACATCCACCATCGGCAGTTCATGGCGCCAGCCGATCGGCGCCAGGCGCTGTTTCAGGT
>PPYE01777145.1_pt1 | contig 18113 bp, 20 predicted proteins | sample 1559881 | NCBI WGS metagenome assembly PPYE01 (sample SAMN08240022, study PRJNA423297) | Human gut metagenome, whole genome shotgun sequencing project. | reverse complement strand
GCGTTTTTCTTTGGGGCTCCACCCCGTTTCTTTGGGCAAGACCAAAGAAATGGGGTGGAACAGGCAGCACAACGTAAAGTCCAGCAGGCCAAAACGGCGAGTTCCTCCAAACCCAAATACAACAACCAACCAAACCAACCAAACCAACCAAACCAACCAAACCAACCAACCAGGAGGTCAACCAACCATGCTCAGAATCGAACACCTCACCAAAACCTACGGCGAGAAGAAGGCCGTGGACGACCTTTCGCTGCACATCGAGCCGGGACAGATATACGGCTTCATCGGCCATAACGGCGCGGGCAAGACCACGACCATCAAGGCCTGCTGCGGCATACTCAAGTTCGACGCCGGAGAGATCTGCATCGACGGCAAGAGCATCAAGACCCAGGCCCTAGAATGTAAGCGCGAGATGGCATACATCCCCGATAACCCCGACCTGTACGATTTCCTATCCGGTATCAAATACCTCAACTTCATCGCCGACGTCTACGGCGTGTCCGCCGACGCGCGCAACGAGCGCATACACCGTTACGCCGACGAGTTCGAGCTCACCGACGACCTCGCCCAGCCCATCTCCGCCTATTCCCACGGCATGAAGCAGAAGCTGGCCCTCATCTCCGCCCTCATCCACGAGCCTAAGCTCATCATCATGGACGAACCCTTCGTCGGCCTCGACCCCATCGCCTCCCACAAGCTCAAGACCATCATGCGCGAGCACTGTGACAGGGGCGGCGCCATCTTCTTCTCCACCCACGTGCTTGAGGTCGCGGAAAAGCTCTGCGATATGGTGGCCATCATAAAGGGCGGCAAGCTCGTCGTGTCCGGTACCATGGAGGAAGTGCGCGGCGACGATTCCCTCGAGGAGGTCTTCCTCGAGCTGGAGGAGGACTGAGCCATGTTCAAGGCGCTTCTCAGGGTCCAGTTCGCCTCGCTCTGGGCCTCGCTCACGCGGAACACCACCGGCAAGAAGAAAAAGAGCGCCGGCAAGGCCGTGCTCGTGGCTATACTGTTCGTCTACATCCTCGGCTGCTTCGTCGTCATGTTCGGCGGCATGTTCTATGCCCTCGCCGAACCGTTGTCCATGCTCGGCCTCGGCTGGTTCTACTTCGCCCTCGCGGGCATAGTCGCCGCCGCGCTCTGCTTCATCGGCAGCGTCTTCATGGCCCAGCAGCAGCTCTTTAACGCGCGGGATAACGAGCTGCTCCTCGCCATGCCCATACCCGCCTCGCGCATCCTCGGTTCACGCATGGCGGCGCTGCTGCTCGTGAACTACGCCTTTGAGCTGCTGGTGTTCATCCCCGCGGGCGTAGTCTGGTGCATGAAGCTGCCAGTGACGGCCATGGGCGTCGTCTGCTTTGTGCTCGTCTGCCTGCTGCTGCCCTTCCTCATCCTCAGCTTCACCTGCCTTTTCGCCTGGGTGCTCGCGCTCATCTCCGCGCGGATGAGGTACAAGACCCTCATCACCCTTGTGCTCTCCCTGGCCTTCCTCGGCGCGTATATGTACGCCGCGATGAACCTGCAGAACTACCTCGCCGCCCTGCTGCAGAGCAGCGCGCAGCTTGCAGGCTCCGTCGAGGCCTACGCATACCCTGCCTATGCGCTCGGCAAGGCCGTCGCAGGGGGCGACCTTTTGAGCCTCCTCGGCTTTGCGGCCTGCTGCATAGTGCCTTTCGCCGTAGTCTGCACGCTGCTTTCAAGGTTTTTCTCCAGCGTGACGACGAAGCGCGCCTCCGTGCGCATCAAGTACCGCCGCACGCAGCTCAAGGCCGCGGGCGCGCTGCGCGCCCTGCTCGGCAAGGAGCTGAGGCGCTTTGCCTCAAACAGCATGATAATCCTCAACTCCGCCCTGGGCAGCATCTTCCTCGTCATCATGGGCGTCGCGGCGCTCATCTACCGCGAAGACCTGCTGCAGGTCTTGGGACTGATGCCCGGCGAGGGTATGCTGGCCGGCATGGCCGTGCTGGCCCTGTCCTTTATGGGCGCCATGGACTATATCTCCGCAGCCGCCGTTTCGCTCGAAGGCAAGAGCCTGTGGATACCCAAGACCATCCCGGTGCCGGTGCGGACGATACTCATGGCCAAGGTGCTGCTGAACGTCGTAATCGCACTGCCCGCTACGCTCGTCGCCTCCGTCTGCGTGGCGATAGCCCTGCCCATGACGGCGCTGGAGCGGGTGCTGGTCGTGCTGCTGCCGGCCGTCGTTGCGGTGTTCATCTCGCTCTACGGCGTGGTGATAAACCTGCGCTTCCCGAAGTTCGACTACATTAACGAGGTCAACGTGGTGAAGAACAGCCTGAGCGTCTGCGTCTGTCTTTTCTCCTCCTGGGGCATACTCATCGCGCCGACGCTGCTCTATGTCTTCCTCCTGAGCGACGTTATCGGCATGACCGCCTATCTCGGGATCTGCGGCGCGGCGCTGCTCGTCGCCTGCGCGCTGCTGTATCTGAAACTCTGCCGCAGCGAGGAGCGGTTCATGGAGCTGTGAGCCACGCCGCGGAAAAAAACGACAGAAGGCTGCGGAAGGTTGTATAATTTTCTTGTTTTTTGCTCCTTCGTCCACTATAATATAGTATACTACGTAAAAAAGGGGGCGGGGCGGTGGCAGCGCAGCCGGAATACATAATTGAGATGCAGGGCATCACTAAGCGCTTTCCCGGAATTGTAGCCAACGACAACATCACCCTCCAGCTCAGGAAGGGCGAGATCCACGCGCTTCTGGGCGAGAACGGCGCGGGCAAGAGCACGCTCATGAGCGTGCTTTTCGGAATGTACCAGCCGGAGGAGGGCGTTATCAAGAAAAACGGCGAGGTCGTAAAGATAAACGACCCCAACGATGCGACCAGGCTCGGCATAGGCATGGTCCACCAGCACTTCAAGCTCATCGAGGTCTTCACTGTCCTCGACAACATCATACTCGGCGCGGAGACGACGAAGCTCGGCTTCCTCCAGAAGCGCGAGGCACGCAAAAAGGTTGAGGAGCTCTCCCAGAAATACGGCCTCAAGGTGGACCTGGACGCCAAGGTCGAGGACATCACCGTCGGCATGCAGCAGCGCGTTGAGATACTAAAGATGCTCTACCGCGACAACGAGATACTCATCTTCGACGAGCCGACCGCAGTCCTCACGCCTCAGGAGATAGAAGAGCTCATGCACACCATGCGCGGCTTCGCCAAGGAGGGCAAGAGCATCCTCTTCATCTCACACAAGCTCAACGAGATAATGGAAGTCTCCGACAGGGTCACCGTCCTGCGCAAGGGCAAGTGCATAGGCACCGTCAACACCGCGGACACGAATAAGCAGGAGCTCTCCAACATGATGGTCGGCCGCCCGGTCCAGCTTGAGGTACAGAAGGAGGAGGCCAGGCCGGGGGAGACCGTGCTTGAGGTCGAGGACCTGCGCGTCCGTTCCCGCGTACACAAGAAGGACGCGGTGCGCGGCGTCAGCTTCCAGGTCCACGCGGGCGAGATAGTCTGTATCGCAGGCATCGACGGCAACGGCCAGACGGAGCTGGTCTACGGCATAACCGGCCTGGAAAAGCCGGAGTCCGGCAAGATAAGGCTCTGCGGACAGGACATCGCCCACGCCTCCATAAAGGCCCGCGGCGAGAACATGAGCCACATCCCCGAGGACCGGCACAAGCACGGCCTCGTTCTGGACTTCACGCTTGAGCAGAACATGGTGCTCCAGCGCTTCAACGAAAAGCAGTTCCAGCACGCGGGCTTCATAGACCGCGCCAGCGTCCGCAGCTATGCCGAGCGGCTCATCGACAAGTTCGACGTCCGCTCCGGCCAGGGGCCGGTCACCGTTGCGCGCAGCATGTCCGGCGGCAACCAGCAGAAGGCCATCATCGCCCGCGAGCTTGACAGGGAGAAGGCCCTCGTCGTCGCCGTCCAGCCCACGCGCGGCCTTGACGTCGGCGCCATTGAGTACATCCACGGCCAGCTCGTGGCGGAGCGCGACGCCGGCAAGGCCATCCTGCTCGTCTCCCTGGAGCTGGAGGAGGTCATGAGCCTTTCCGACCGCATCCTCGTCATGTACGAGGGCGAGATAGTCGGCGAGCTCGACCCGAAGAAGACCACGGTCCAGGAGCTCGGCCTCTACATGGCCGGCGCCAAGCGCGACGGAAAGGGGGAGAAGGCATGAGAGACCGCCTCGACAGCTTTTGGGCCAAGGACGCCACCAAGACGGTGCTCGCGAGCCTGGCCTCCATCGTCATCGGACTTCTGGTCGGCTGCGTCGTCATCCTCGTGGTCGGCTACACCAGCGACAGCCTCTCCGGCAAGAGCGCGTGGGAGGGCGTGCGCATAGTCCTCGCCAGCATCTTCTCCACCGGCCGCTCCGAGGGCGCGCTGACCTTCGGCTTCAACCCCGTCAGCACGGGCAACATGCTTTTCCGTGCCACGCCGCTCATCATGACGGGTCTCTCCGTCGCCGTCGCCTTCAAGACCGGCCTTTTCAACATCGGCGCGCCCGGCCAGTACCTCATGGGCACCATGGCCAGCCTCATGATAGCCCTCGGCATACCCAGCGACGTGGTGCCTCCCGCCATCATCTGGCTGCTCGCCTTCCTCGGCGGCGCGGCCGCCGGCGCCATCTGGGGCTGCATCCCCGGCCTCGTCAAGGCCTACCTCAATATTAACGAGGTCCTGGCCTCCATCATGACGAACTGGATAGCCGCCAACGCCGTCACCTGGGCCTTCGAGGTCAGCAACTTCAAAAACGTCGTCGAGAACACCAAGACCAACTACATCTACAAGACCAGCTTCAACGGCGTGGCCACCTCCAAGATGGGCCTTGACCAGCTCTTCCCCGGCAGCCAGGTCAACGGCGGCATCATCATTGCCATCGTCATCGCCGTGCTCATGTACATCCTCATAAACAAGACCACCCTGGGCTACCAGCTCAAGGCCTGCGGCAGCAACCGCCACGCCGCGCGCTACGCCGGCATCAAGGACAAGCGCAACATCGTCCTGTCCATGGCCATAGCCGGCGCGCTCTCCGGCGCGGGCGCCGCGCTCTACTACCTCTCCGGCAACACGGAGTTCTACTGGCAGACCTACCAGTCCCTGCCCGCCACGGGCTTCAACGGCATCCCCGTCGCCCTGCTCGCTGCCAACAACCCCATCGGCGTCATCTTTACGGGCATCTTCATGTCGATGCTCGACATCTCCGGCCAGCAGCTCACGAGCCTCACGCCCTACAACGAGTACCTGACGGACGTCATCATCGCCGTCATCGTGTACCTGAGCGCCTTCTCGCTGGTCATCAAGATGCTGATAACGGGGCGGAAAAAGCGCCGCGCCGCCGAGAGCGCCGCCACGACTGCCGAGCCCGCGCCGCCTGAGCCCGAGCCCGGGGAAGCGCCCGCGCAGGTCGAATCCGGGAAAGGAGGCGAGGCGGAATGACATTCCTCATCCAGCAGACCCTCATCTACGCCATCCCGCTAATGATAGTCGCGCTGGCCGGCGTCTTTGCCGAGCGAAGCGGTATCATCAACCTGGCTCTCGAAGGCATCATGATCTTCGGCGCGTTCATAGGCGTGCTCTTCGTGCGCGAGGTGCAGCAGCTGGAGGTGTTCCAGCTCGCCAAGGAGATGGACAACTACCTGGCCCTCCAGGGCCTGGAGCTCATGGCCATGGCCGCCGCGGCGGTGATGGGCGCCATCTTCTCCCTGCTGCTCAGCTTTGCCAGCGTCAACCTCCGCGCCGACCAGACCATCGGCGGCACGGCCCTGAACCTCATGGCCCCGGCCATCGTCCTCTTCTTCATCCGCATCATCGCCAACCAGAACACCATGACCATGGCCTCCGGCGACTCTGCCAGTTGGTTCATGATCAAGAAGGCCATGTTTGGCTACGGACGCACGGACAAGATGGGCTTTTTGGGCTCCACCTTCATTGACAAGACCTATCTTGCCACCTATGTATGCATCCTGCTCTTCGTCATACTGTCCATAATCCTGTACAAGACCCGCTTCGGCCTGAGGCTGCGGGCCTGCGGCGAGAATCCGCAGGCGGCGGACTCGCTGGGCATCAACGTCTACAAGATGCGCTACGCAGGCACGACCATCTCCGGCGCGCTGGCGGGCATGGGCGGCTTCGTCTACGCGCTCACCACGGCAAACTGCACCTCGAACGGCGACGTGGCGGGCTTCGGCTTCCTGGCCCTGGCCGTCATGATCTTCGGCAACTGGAAGCCGCTGAACATAGCGGGAGGCGCGCTGCTCTTCGGCCTGTTCAAATGCATTGCGGCGGCGTACTCGACCATAGATATAAACGGCGACGGCGTGTTCACCCTGGCGAACATAGGCGTCAGCGCGAACTTCTACCGCATGCTGCCCTACCTCATCACCCTCATAGTCCTGGCCTTCACCAGCAAGAACTCCCGCGCCCCCAAGGCCGAGGGCATACCCTACGACAAGGGGAAACGGTAATCGCGAGCCAAAGAGTTCTAAAGCTGTTGCCCCGCTTTTTGCCGCCCCTGAAATTAAACGAAACGCCGCCTCTTGGGCGGCGTTTCACCGTTGTAATGCTGGACGAATATTTTACTCTTTGGGGTCAGGATTTGTCTTTAGATTTGAACAATAATGCGACGAGGAAGCCGAAGAAGATGGCGGCGGCGATGCCGGCGGCGGAGGCGGTCAGGCCCCCGGTGAAGGCCCCGAGCACGCCCTCCTCGGCAACTGCCTCGCGCACGCCGCGCGCCAGCGTGTTGCCGAAGCCCGTCAGCGGCACGCAGGCCCCGGCCCCCGCCCAGTCGGCCAGGGGCTGATAGACCCCCACCGCGCCGAGAATGACGCCGGCGACGACGTAGCTTGTGAGTATCCGCGCCGGGGTCAGCCGCGTCTTGTCTATGAGCAGCTGGCCGATGACGCAGAAGACCCCGCCGACAAAGAAAGCCTTCAGGCAGGAAATGAGAAAGTCCATTTCAGCACCTCACATTCTCAAGGGCGACCGCGTGGCAGATGCCGGGTATGCTCTCTCCCTGCAGCGTGGTCGTCGGGCTCATCAGCGCGCCCGTGGCCGCAAAAAGCACCCGCTTCCACACGCCCTCGCGCAGACAGCGGAGTATGTGTCCAGCCAGAACCGAGGCTGAACAGCCGCAGCCCGAGCCGCCCGCGTGCGTGTCCTGCGCCGCGCTGTCGTATATGAGCACGCCGCAGTCCGTGTAGGCAGGGCCTAGGTCTATGCCCCGCATGCCCATGAGCTCCCGCACGATGTCCCGGCCTATGAGGCCGAGGTCGCCCGTTATGACGGCGTCGTAATAGGAGGGGGTCCGGCCCGTGTCCCGGAAATGCGCCGTGAGCGTGTCGCAGGCCGCGGGCGCCATGGCCGCGCCCATGTTGTTCGCGTCCGTTATGCCCGCGTCCACTATGCGCCCGGGCGTCACAAAGGTGACATAGGGGCCCGGCCCGGTGTCGCCCAGGATGAGCGCGCCCGCGCCCGTCACCGTCCACTGGCTCGTCGGCGGGCGCACGCTGCCGTATTCCAGCGGAAAACGGAACTGCCGCTCCGCAGAGCAGAAATGCGAGCTCGTCAGCGCTGCAACTTTTTTTGCGCAGCCTCCGTCTATCAAAAGTGAGGCCAGCAGGAGCGACTCCGCCATCGTGGAGCAGGCCCCGTAGAGGCCCAGATAGGCCGGGCTCAGGCCCCGGAGCGCGTAGGCCGAACCCGCGCACTGGTTCAGCAGGTCGCCGGAGAGTATGAAGTCCAGCTCCGACGGCGCGGTCCCCGCCTTGTCGCAGGCGAGGTCGAAGCACTGCCTGAGCATGGCGCTCTCCGCTTTCTCCCAGCTGGAACCGCCGAAATAGGGGTCCTGGCTGATGTAGTCGAAGCTCCGCCGCAGCGGGCCCTCGCCCTCGCGCCTGCCCGCGACGGAGGCACCCTCCAGCAGGCTTGGCGGCCTGTCCAGGGCCACCGTCTGCGTACCTATGCGCCTTGACAAATGAAACGCACTCCTTTCCGGGCGCCAAACGCCCGATATAGCATCCCACGCCGCGTCAAAAAAATTCCCGATGCGCACAAATATGGTGACTTTTTCGTCCGTCTTTGGTAAAATACACTTTGCCCAAGCTGTTATTGTCCGAGAGGAGGCGCCAAAACGTGTCAGAACCGACGCTTGTAATACTCGCCGCAGGCCTGAGCACCCGCTACGGAAGCCCCAAGCAGATAGACCCCGTGGGGCCGAACGGCGAGTTTATCATCGACTATTCAGTATACGACGCCGTGCGCGCCGGCTTTAAGCGCGTGGTCTTCCTCATCGCCCCCGGTATGCTGGAGGACTTCGAGGCGGCCATAGGCAGACGGGTCGCCGGGTCTGTGGAGACGGCTTACGCCTTCCAGAGCCTCGACAGGCTGCTGCCGCCGGGCTATGAGGTCCCTGCGGGCCGGGTCCGGCCCTGGGGTACGGCCCACGCCGTCCTCTGCTGCCGCGAGGTGGTGGACGGCCCCTTCGCCATGATAAACGCGGACGATTTTTACGGCCGCGGGGCCTTCCGCCTCATTTACGACGCGCTCCGCAGCGTGGACGAGCGGGAGAGGCCTATGCGCTTTTCCATGGTCGGCTACGAGCTGGGCAAGACCGTTACGCCCAGCGGCAAGGTCTGCCGCGGCGTGTGCAGCACCGAGGGCGGCAGGCTGCTGAGCATCCAGGAGCGCACCTATGTCGTCCTGACGGAGACCGGACCGGCCTACAGCCTCGACGGCGGGCGCACGCTCATCCCCCTGGCGGAGGACAGCACCGTGTCCATGAACTTCTGGGGCTTCACTCCCGCCATATTCGACGAGATCGAGCGCCGCTTCCCGGACTTCCTGGCCGAGGGCCTCCGGGAAAACCCGCAGGCGGAGATGCTCATCCCCAACCTCGTCGGCCGCCTGCTGCGCGAGGGCCTGTGCAGCGTGGACGTCATGCGCAGCTCGGACGTCTGGTACGGCATGACCTACCGCGAGGATAAGCCCGGCGTCGTCGCCGCCATAAGCAGGCTGACGGAGGAAGGGGTATACCCCCGGAAACTCTGGAGATAAAAAACGCGGAGCCCTCGGGCTCCGCGCTTTTCAGTTTTCCAGCGCGGCCCAGCCGACGAAGGCGCCGCGCTCCGGCAGGACGAGCACCCCGCCGTCACCGCCGCGCCGCCGCACCAGCAGGCAGCGCAGCACCTCGCCCACGCCGCAGAGCGCGGCGTGCTCCTCGATGAAGGCCCTGTCCGCCAGCATGTCCGTGGCGAAGTTCTCAAAGTCCAGGCCCGAAAGCAGCACCCGCGCCGCCACCTCGTACTCCCGCTCCGCCTCCAAGGGATGGGGCACGAGCAGGTCCCCAAGCACCCTGGGCCGCCTTACAAAATATGCTGTCTTCATTTTATCACTTCCCCAAATTTGGCGTACTTAAATTAAGTACATTCACCCCATTGTACCATACGATGTCCTTAATATGAACTCATAATTTCAGAAAAATGAGTACATATTAAGATTGGGGCGAGGAAATGGACTTCAAGAAGCCGGAAAAAGGCAAGCATTTGGGACTGCGCATCGACAACGAGCTGCACTACAAGCTCCACTATATCTCGAATTACTACGGCCGCTCGGCCAACGGGGAGGTCATCTACCTCATCCGCAAGGCCATAGAGGCTTTCGAGGCCGAGCACGGAAAAATAGAACCCCCCGCGGGAGCTGAATAAGCCCCGGGACCAGCCGGTCCCGGGGCTTTTGCTTCGTGTTCAGGCATTTGAGGGGCTGCCATCCATCTCTATTTTGAGCAGCATGGCGTCCAGCGCGTTCAGATCGAGCTGATAGTATTTGGACTTGCCCTTCAGCCCGGAGACGAGCATTTCAGGGCGGATGCTGCCAAGGAGTTTCCGGACCGTATAATAGCTCTCCTGGAAGCAGGCTTTCAGCTCGTCCGTGGAGATGCCCTTCTCGCTGAACAGCGCCGCCTGTATGAGATAGCTGTACATATTGCGCACGTTTACATCCTCAGCCTCCGGGAAAGTGGAGACCAGGGTCTCGTATCTTCCCCAGCTCTTCAGCCGCCTGCTCAGCGAGCCCGACAGCTCCGTGAGCGCGGCCAGTATCATGCGCAGCATCATCAGCAGAAACGGGGTCAGGTCGCCCAGATTGTGAGGGTCGTTGCAGTCCTTGAAGGCCCTGTAATACTCTTTGATATTCTCCTTGATGGTCTCGGATATCCGGTAGGAGAGCAGGGACTCCAGGGTCTCGGATATGCAGTAGCTGAGAATAAAGCGGCCTAAACGCCCATTCCCGTCGTAAAAAGGATGGATATACTCGATGAGGTAGTGGAAAATGCAGATGCGGCAGAGCCGGTCAACGGAGTCGTCGCCCAGAAAGGCCAGGGCCTGTTCCATGGCTGCAATTATCTTGGACTCCGGGTAAAGGCCCTGGTGGATGACCCTGTCGGTCTCGCCGTGTACGGCGGAGGTATCCTTTCTGAATATCTTCCCGTCAGGCGCGTGCTTCGGCTCCTCCGCGACGACCTCCTCCAGGAACACCTCGTCGTATATTCTGCGGATGTCCTGGCAGCTCCCGAGCGGGATCTCCTCCCCGGTCAGCAGCTTGAGGTATCTGTTCACAAGGCCGACGAAACGGTGGCGCCGGCCCTTTTCGTCCGACTGCTTTTCCAGTATGTCCAGGGCTTCGTCTATTTCCTTGCGGCTGCTGTAGACGCCCTCGATCTTATTGGTCAGGACTATCTCGTCTATGAGGCATTTTTTCGAGTACTGGTCCTTTGCGACCCCCGGCAGCCGCGAGCTGAGCGCCGACACGACCTTGTCCAGCTTCACGATCTCATAGGCCAGCTTCAGCACCTCGGTGTTCTGGACGAAAAAGGCCTGATTCCCCGCCACGGAAAAATCAAGCCTGACGGCGTCTTCAGAGTCAAAGCGCGCCCTGTACGCCTGCGCGTATGCATTCTGGTCCCCGTAATACAGTTTTCCCAGCAGTTCGTAGGGCATGAGCTCACCTCAAATCCTTTCATCGTCAATTTAACATAGCATATTTCGGATTAAAAAACAACTATATTTTTATTTCAATCGTCTGAGCGATGATTTTCCTTGATATTCCGGGCTTTTTTGAGCCTCGGCCCCTCGGTTGTCCTATTCCTTAACCAAAAAACAGGCCACTTTTACGAGGGGACAGCTTGATGAAATGCAGAATTTACTACATCGAATAGCTGTTCTGGTTTATTATACTTTACTCTTGCATAGATGTCCATAGTTGTCTTGCTGTTCTCATGTCCGGCAAGGTACTGGACCGTCTTGGGGTCAACACCTGCATACAGAAGATTGGTGATGTAGGTATGCCGCAGCAGGTGCGGTGTCACATCGAAGTCCAGGCTATACACAATGTTGGGATTGTTTTTCTGATGTCCTCCCAGACTCGGCTGAACAGTGTACTTGATGCTCTGTCCGTTCACATACTTATAATAGGTACGCTCCTTGGTAGACCGAACAACGATGTACTGCCAGACACGTTTGAACTGCGAATATGACAAGGGCTGTCCCTCACTATCGGCAATCACATATTCCGATTTGGAGGCAGCCTTGGCTTCCCGCAGACAATTCACAAGGCATTTGGGAATGGGAATATCCCTTCTTGCTGCTTTCGTCTTAAGCGTTGTAGAGATAACCGGTCTGTTATGCTCTGATCGCCATGCGCGCCGCACAGAGATATATGGAGTGGGTGCATCGAGGAACACACAATCCCATTGCAAGGCGAGAGCTTCTTCTCGGCGCAGACCGGCATATAAGCCGATCATGGTAAACAGATACGGCGGAAGTCCTTTGACGGTTTCCAGCAGCACTTCCACCTGCTGGTCTGTCAGCGAATCTTTCTTTTGGGTCGGTTTCCCTCCTTTTGCCGAAATCCCCTCACACGGATTGTATTCCAGCAACTGGCTCCGCTCTGCCGAGTAAAAAATGCACTTGAGGAGCATATTCACCGTATTGTGCAGGCTCTCGGACTTATTGGACAATGGGATCAGCGCCAGACGAATATCATCCGCTGTTACTTCCTCCATATACATATCTCCCAAAGGCTTGATAATGTAGTTCTTCATATTGGAGGCGTAGCTTTTTTTCTTCTTTGCCATAATTAATTTCCTTTCTCGCGTGGTGATGTATCTACACCTCCTTTTTATCAGAGATTTCAAATTGAATCAAAGATACGGCCAAGGAAAAACTAAGAGCGAGACATCCTTGTCTCGCTCTTACTTCATTTTCTGAATTGTTCGGAACTTACACAGCGTCCCATAAGTCAAAGGCACAGCCCATTGCTTTGACAAGATCATCCGGCCTGTTGTATTTGACCTTTGCGTAAATGTCCATCGTGATTTTGCTGCTTTCATGGCCCGCCAAATATTGTACCGTTTTGGGGTCCACCGAAGAATGAATCAGATTGGTGATGTAGGTGTGCCGCAGCTGATGCGGTGTCACTTCAAAATCCAGGCTATATACCACATGGCCGTTATTCCTGGCTTTTTCTCCAAGTTTCGGGTAAAGCATATATTTTACATACTTTCCGTCCACAAGTTTTCTGGCCATTCTCGGCTTTGCAGTCCGCGTCACAATATACTGCCACAGCCGCTTAAACTGTGTATAGGATAGCGGATCACCGTCCCGATTGGCAATCACATAATCCGAAGTGGATTTTTTCTTTGCATCTTTCAGACATTCAACCAGACAGACCGGGAGAGGAATGTTTCTTTGTGCCGCTTTGGTCTTTAGCTCGGTAAGAATGACCGGCCTGTTATGTTCTGTGTGCCATGCCCGCCGTACCGTTAAGTACGGAGCCTCTGCATCCAGATACACAGAATCCCATTGCAGCGCCAGGATTTCTTCCCGGCGCAGACCGGCATATAAACCGATCATCACAAATACATAGGGCGGCAAATCCCGGATCGTGTCCAAAAGCCGCTCAACCTGTTCATCCGTCAATGCCTGTCTTTCTTCCTGGGGAACTCCTCCCTTTGCATCCAGGTATATGGTCGGGTCCTCGTCAATCACATGGCTCTCCTTGGCCGCCCGGAAAATGGACTTGCAGAGAATCACCACAGACTTATAAACCGAAGCCGACTTCTTGGAAACAGGTACGAGGGCAAGTTGGATGTCATCCAGGGATACATCAGCCATTCTCTTGTCTCCCAGCCCTCCAATAATGTGCCGCCGCACCTTAGAGGTATAATCTGTCAAGGTGGTGGCCCGAACATGGACGGACTGCATCAGCAGCCACTTCTCACAGTACTCAGCAACCGTAGGCGATCTTCGACGAAACGTAGTACTGTCAATCTGCTCTAACGCCTCCAGTTCCTTGTCATAAAGCTTTTCGGGCGTCTTTGCATAAAGCGCCACTCTGTTTCCATCCGAATCTTCGACTCTGGTTCTATAATATTCAATGCCGTTAAGCACGACCGTACCATATTGAGGAATTGCCCTTTTTCTTTTTGCCAATTCCGTCACCTCCTAAGAATAATGTCCAGCGCTGTACCTTTGTTTTATCAGACATATTAGGTTCCAGCAAGGATACGGAACAGCTCAAGCTCGGACACTTCGCAGCTTGCGGTATGTAGCGCTTTTTTCCACTGGCTTTGCACGATGGGTGCATTTTGCGATATACTCCTGAAGGCCAGCATCTGTAAAGTACACGCAACCATTTTGCACATACTGAACATAGGAAATTAGCCCACTGTTTCGAGCTGCATCCAAAGTGGCAATGCTAATCCCCAGTAATTTGGCAGCCTCTTTCCGCGAAATCAATTTTTCCATAGGTGGTCCCCCTTTCTGTCAAAGATGTGGTTGTTGCTTTCAAAATCACATGAATGCGCTGGCAACCGAAGCTGCCAGCGCATGGTATCTGACTTTGAAAAATTTACTCGCCACATTTGCCACGCACCCCTGGCGATGGGGACATTCCGGTCTCCGCTGGCGCGGCTGTCATAACTCCACAGCGTCGTTTTACTCGTGCGCCGCAGAGTTCCCCCCAAGTCTTTAGGAGGCCGTGAGGAAGTATCTTTAACCCCTATGCAGTCATCGCGCCCTGAAATGCCACTTTCGGGTATCAGGCTGACGTGGATCGCTCGGAACAGTCCTATTCATCACCTCCTGGGGCTGTCCATCTTCGCGGCGTGCCTGATTCGCTCGTAAAAGTAATGTCAATAGCTCCAAATCTTTCTTCGACAGCTTCTTCAATCTCAACAGTAGTTGTTCGTTTTCCACCGAAGCCAACCATCCATATCGCGTTTGATCAATCTTATCAACATCCCATTGATAAGATAACGATGCAAACTTTCGGAACAGCTGTGATTGACCACATACTTCATCATATTGTTCACAAGGTATTGGTTGCGTATGGTTTTGAAAAACCCTTTGACTGCAAAACCATGCCCAGTCATATTCTTTCATGGCAGCAATCTGTTCTTCGCTCATCCCTGCATCACAATACTCAACTTCTAAACGCTTCCATCTACTATCAAACTTCTTTTTCTCATATCCATAATTAAATCCCATTATTAACCTCCTGTAGATTCAATTTGCAAAATTCACCATGCAAACTAAAATCAGGAGGAGATCGACAACGAGAATCTCTGGGTTGTTTTCCATCCCCAGAAACAAAAATGCCAGCTGATCTTAAGGACCAACTGGCATTTTTATTCGCGCACAAAGAAAACGCATTATTAAGATTTTATAAGTACAACAAGTATACCAAGCACAATTCGATACCAACCAAACACCTTAAAATCATGTTTTTTGATAAAGTTCATTAGGAATTTAATTACTAAGACAGATACCGCAAATGCCACAGCCATACCGAGAACAAGAGCGAGCAGTTCTGCACTTGTAAATTCAAACCCGAATTTTAACAGCTTAAAAGCACTTGCTCCAAGCATAGTAGGTACTGCGAGGAAAAAAGTAAACTCTGCTGCTGCCACTCGTGAAACTCCTATGAGTAAAGCACCTATAATCGTTGCTCCCGACCGTGATGTGCCGGGTATAAGTGATAACACTTGAAATGCCCCTATCAAGATTGCTGTTTTATAGCTGATGTCAGAAAGTGCCATAGTAGTAGGAGTACGCTTTTTATTCCAATTTTCTATGAGAATGAATAACAAACCATAAAAGATTAACATGATTGAAATCACAATGGGGGTTTGGAGGTAAGCATCCAAATAATCATCAAATAGAATCCCCATAATAGCTGACGGTACACAAGCTACCGCAACCTCAAATCCTCCTTTTTAAAATGATGAAAGGTCATAAGAAAACCAACTGCTGATACAAGAATAATAATAGATACAGACAGCAGTGTAGGATAGCCGGTACTCTGAAGTTTACCCTGCACCAAGAAATAGGTGGCTGTCCACGGATACAACGCTCCCCATTCTTGATTTGAAAGTGCGGCACTTCCCATGACAATCACGGCAGAGCCAATCATCGGGGCGACAAATCCTTTTGTTTTCATAGCAACAAACACAAAAGGAGAAACTGTTAAAAACATCAGGATACTGCCAAACAAAAACTTGGGGAGCCATACTATTGCCACTAGTAAGCTATATCCCTCCAATGTAAAGACAGCGTCATATAGCCCACAAACGATAAATATACCTGCCCATGTTACAAGGGTTAGCATAACAATCCAAAGAAGCAGGGTGCAAAATTTTCCAATTAATAGTTTTGTCCTTGAAATGGGTATGGGCAATATGGTTTTGAGGGTGCTTTCTGTGTACTCTCTGCTAAACAAGTAAGCTGCAATTGCCACATATATCATAATGTTTACCAGCAGCATGATATACAGTACACTGTCGCTGTATATGTCAGACAAGGTAAAGATAATCTCCGGCTTATCAAAATGTGTTTGCAAGGCTTCTATTAACATCAAAAGTGGGGTAGATAATACCCCTGCCACACTAATTAGCACCATTTTTGAACGCTTTAGTTTTAATAATTCACAAGAAATAAGATTAAGCAATACCGCCACCTCCAATCAGTTTAGAAAAGTAGTCCTCTAAGTTTTCCTCACTATCATTTATCCTTGTCACGAGCAGTCCATTTCGTGCAAATTCTCGATTGATTTCTCCAACACTTTGGCTAAAGTCATAAATTCTCACCGTACCGTCCTGCACTGTAAAATCCGTCATGTGGTAGTGGTTTTCTAAAATCTTTCCGGCTATCTCACTGTCAGATAAATCAAATTGAATGTATTTTCGATTCCTTTTGTGAAGCTCGGATATATTCACTTCCTCTACTAAATGCCCCTCGTGCATAACGCCGATAATATCTGCTATCTGTTCAATCTCGCTTAAAACATGGCTTGAGATAAAAATGGTAATGCCATGATTGTGACTAAGTTCAGATAAAAATGAGCGTATTTCAACTATTCCAATGGGGTCAAGTCCGTTAATCGGTTCGTCAAGTATTAAAAGCTCCGGCTCGTGCATAATGGCGGCGGCAATACCAAGCCGTTGCTTCATTCCGAGGGAATAATCGGAAAAGACTTTTCTTTTCTCCTTATGCAGCCCCACAACTTCAAGAGCTTTTTCTACTCCACTTTTAGATACTCCCCCTCGCAGTTTAGCGAGAATTTGCAAATTCTCATACCCTGTTAAATTACTGTAAAATCCCGGTGTTTCGATAATAGAGCCTACTTTGCTATAAAGGGTATGGATATTTTCCTTATAGTTTGTGCCAAACAAGCGTACCGTTCCCTCCGTTGGGAAAGCAAGCTGCAACATCATTTTCATTGCTGTGGTTTTGCCTGCTCCGTTTCTGCCGAGCAAACCATAAATTTTGCCCTTTGGCACATGAAGATTTACCTTATCGACAACGGTGGCTGTTCCGTATCGCTTCGTAAGATTTTCTGTTTCAATGATATAATCCATATTTGATTCTCCTTTCCGTGGGTTGCTGTTCTTGTTTTCGCTGACCACAATCTTATTATCCACGAGTATTGCATAGAAGCCAAGAAATCTACCGTCACAATGCCGACACAATAGATGTCAGCACGAAAAAAGCTCCGACACTTATCGTGTCAGAGCCTATTTTAAAGGGTTTATGGCATTTTACTTTGTTTGGGTTTGCTTTATCCAGACAAATATTTTAGCAACAAATAGCAGACCATACAACGGCAAAAGTATAAAAGTAACCGCCATCATATCTAATATTCCATAAATGAAACTGTAAATTTTTTTCAAGTTGGAACGATTTTCAGTTTCGGCAAGTGTAATCAGTTCTTCGCCCGATAGCAGTTCATCTATGGTCACAGAAAAGAATTTAGAAATACACTTGAGCGACTCAATGTTAGGGTAACCCTTGCCGCTTTCCCATTTTGAAATGGCTGTTCTTGATACATATAATTGCTCCGCAAGTTGTTCCTGCGTTAAGTTCTTTCCAGTCCTAAGCTGTTGTAGCTTTTCATTAAATTCCATGATTCTCCTCCTGTTTGTTCCTTGTTTTCATACGTCCATCAACGGGTTTTTCTGCATCTTTTGGTATCATCCATGCACGACCAAATTTTTCAGTTCCGTCAATGCGATTTTCCTCACATAATTTTTGTATCCGTCTTTCCGATATGCCCCATTTTTCAGAAGCGGCTTTCACAGAAAAGTAATTCATAATATCAACTTCCTTTCGCAAAGAGTATATAATTATTATATACGGAATGACGAATAATAGCAAGTTTCTCTCCACTAATACGAAATTATACACTACTAAACATAAAATCATACTTCGTTCAAATATCATCACCCGAAATGTACAATGATATAGGATGATATTAAAATGTACCAAGATGAAAGAAAACTTGATTTTAAGCCGTTAGGTATAGCGATAAAAAAAGCTCGGGAAGCAAAAGGGTGGACACAGGAATATCTTGCCCAACTGGTAGACCTTACGCCACGCTCTATTATGTATATAGAGAACAGGGGGCAGCACCCAAGGCTTAACAAATTTTATCTCATTACTACCTTGCTTGACATCTCTGTAGACCAGTTCTTTTTTCCATGCAATGAAGATGGCGACAACAATCGCCGCAAACAAGTTGATGTACTGTTGAATGATATGGAAGAAAAGGAGCTTATCGTGATGGAAGCTACGGCTCAAGGCTTGAAAA
>PPYE01338229.1_pt1 | contig 18114 bp, 29 predicted proteins | sample 1559881 | NCBI WGS metagenome assembly PPYE01 (sample SAMN08240022, study PRJNA423297) | Human gut metagenome, whole genome shotgun sequencing project. | reverse complement strand
CTGAACTCAGCCTGATGTTTTTCAATAAAGACATACTTCATTTCAGGCGCTTCGCGAAGTATGTCGCGGCCTTTTGGAGGATAGCCAGCTCTTCATCCCGTTCTGCCAGCTGGCGTTTGAGACGTGCAATCTCGGTAGACATCTCCAGTTCACGTTCAGAAGACGTCTGCTGATTTTGCTGTTTACTGCGCCAGTTGTAGAGCTGTGATTCATACAGGCTGAGTTCACGGGCTGCGGCAGTAACACCGATGCGTTCAGCAAGCTTCAGGGCTTCACTGCGAAATTCAGGCGAATGCTGTTTACGGGGTTTTTTACTGGTTGATACTGTTTTTGTCATGTGAGTCACCTCTGACTGAGAGTTTACTCACTTAGCCGCGTGTCCACTATTGCTGGGTAAGATCACATATGTGTAAGTCATGCCTCTGCGAGCTATTGCAGCATCTAGCTCCTGCTGTTCGAAGAACGGCGGGTTTTTTCTCTCTTTGGGGTTTTTCTGGCGTTGATGATTTACTATATAAACGCCTTTGTAATTATGATCAGGATTAGCCTCTTCACGACGATAAACTATCTTTGAAATCTGAGCACACTGGTCATCAGATGAAGTTCCGCCAATTCCTTTCACCTCAAAAAGATATGTTATAGAAGGTGTTTCTATATTTAAATCCTCTTCAAAAACCTCACCATTTTCTTCATTAACATTTTCATCCGGAACAATTACGTTTTCAAAACCAATATAATTAAGGAACCACTTTACCGAAAATACAAGTTCATCATCAGTCGCAGTAAGTAAAGCTTTTGTTTTTATATTCTCATCTTTGTTAGCTAAATCACTTAGCTCACTTTGTAGTTTTAAATTATTTTTTTCGTATTCGGATTTTAGTTCTTCAATCTCATTAGATTTTGTCTTTTCTTCATAAGAAAGATATAACTCGCTATTAATCCATTGAAAACTTCCATTGTTTGGAAAATAATCTTCAAAAAAAGGTATATCAGGTAAGACACTGCTAAACAATTCATTTAAGAATTCAGTTTTGTTATTAATAACTGGTAGGAAGATAAAAGTTTTTTCTTTTATTACCCTTATAAAAGATAGAACCTCTCCACCTTCATTTTCAGCTAAAATCAAATCCTGTCCATTAACCCCATTAAAAACAACATTATAATTACTGCCGCGTGAGTATTTAAATATCAAATCTGTTAAATCTTTAGCAATCACATTATCTGGTTTCTTAAAGCGATTACCTGTTCTATCAATAACGCCAAGGTAACTATCATTAAAATCGTAGGTACTATATCTGATTTGTCGAGGATTCCTGGTAGGACCACTTTCTATTGCATAAAACATGTCAGTATTACTACTGCAAAAAACAACAACTGCTTGTTTTTTTTTAGTAGAAAAAATTCCATTGCTGATTACGGACATATCAATAGGAAGCAAGTCAACATAAGAAGGTGTATGTTCAAAATACACACTAACTGACGACGTTCTTCCTGCCCCATGGCTAAAGTTACTCAGCGTAGTATCGATAACTATAATTTCAGCTTCGTGAATGTTATCAGGAATTCTATGCTGATAAGCAATTGATTTAGCTAGATAAGACTGTTCCTGTACAACATAACCATTCAGTTTATATCTGTGTGCATTAAAGCCAGATGCTTGAAGTGCTTTGTCAGAACCAACATCAGTGTTTAAAAGATAGACTAGTGGAATATTATGGTCGTCCATTCGATAGTTTCCAAGGAGTTAGAGGTAAAATCAACCCGTTTATTCTATTCTACAGTGCTCTAAATCTACCTTAATTTTCTACCTTTGTGGCCGTTTTGTCATGTATAACACGAACGCAGTGCCACCCGGCCAGCGTAGGCTAGCAACTTCCGCTCTTGGCACGGAGCGGACATTGGTAGCTTCAACAACATGTCTAGCATTGAGGTGTATTAATCAACGGGAAGCAGGTCAGTTTATTGCGCCAGACCGACTTTTACGAAAGGGCTACCATGACTACGCGATTTTTTGATTAGCTTGCCTACGTATAATTTTCTGATTTCTGGTGATGCGATTCGTCCAACAAATTCTGAACGGTTGGTTTCGGGGGGGATGACCAGTTCCCGGGTAAAGTACTGCTGAGAGCCTGCCTTTAACCAGCACTGTATCTCGTAGACTTCCATCACCAAACCGCCGTAGGTTGCGTATGCAAATTGCAGGTTTTCATCTTTTGGTACTTTTGCCCAGACGCCACGCGTAGCTTCATATAATGCAAGTGCACTCATGCCAGACTTGTAGGTGCTGTTTAGCAAAAAAGCGAGCCCTGCATGTTCAGGTGCAATTTCCGTTTCTTGCTTAAGAAGGAGATGGTTAAGCTCATCCAGCGTGATTCGCCCCATAAGGGAGCTGCTTCCTCGTACTTTGTTGGTCAGTTCTCCAACACCTAAGAGATCAATACATGTTGCTTCAACAAGCTTCGCGGTGGCCTCATCCATGCCATGGCGTAGTATGTCGATTCCCAGATTTCCTGTTTTTAACAGATGATTAATTCGTTCTGATTTCGGAGAGCCATCATTACACTTTATATGATCAAGACAGCGTTCTGACTTGCCTTTGCCTATATAAAACGGTTTTTTTGATGCATCATCAGTGTCATAAAATGCATAAACATAGAACTTAGCCATCCCTAACGCTTTCGAGTATTTTGAAAAATCTTTCACAACCTTGCTTCCTTAGGACAAAAGTACTTAATTTCCCTATCGGCACTATGGTTCAGAACTTAAGAGCAAAACAAATAGCATATAGATTGACTGACTGGCCCCCACTGATGAATAAGGACCAAAGTTAGCAACGTCCGCGTGTGGCACAGAGTGGACTGTCAGTTTAGGTTTTGCTCTGCAACGTAAGAGTACCTGCTCAGGTGAGAGCTAATACATGTACGGTACATGACTTGAAAACGACATATTTAGCATAGCTTCCTAATTAATAAAGAAGCATGTTTTTCAGTAGTGCCACACCCGCCGTAGCTGTAAAAAAATACTGTGGAAATGATAATTATTTCCACTTATTATTATTTATTTGGGAGAGGACAACACTATGAATAACAAGGTTTTAGGTGTGGCCATTATTGCTACTTTGTCTGCAGGTTTAGCTTTTAGCACTCATGCAAGTGACACCGTAAACAAAACTGAGGCTAAGACGTTGGTGAACGAAAATAATAAATTCAAAGTAGTGTATGATATTGATGATAAAGGAAAAGCTATAAATATCAGATTTCCTGATGGAGTAGTTGATGCTGATACCAAGCAAAAACTTACCAAGGAAATGGGAAACTGGACATTCGAAGCTGGAAGCCCAAAGACCGATGTTACATCTATGGTTACTTTAAAAAAATCGTAGATCTATCTCCTTTAAAAAAGGCGGTCATTGCTGACCGCCTTATATTAAATATTGAACAGTTCTTTGTTCATTTTCGCCATCATTTTTTCATCAATTAACGCTCCAGTCACTGTCATAAGAAGCGCAAACACAGCGATACCAAGAGGTGTAACGGTCAGGAAACTAAATGTGAAAGCAACAGCCATAGAGGCTGCTTTCCCAACCGCCATGCTCTCGATTTTCAACATCGCATCTTTCCATTCCCCGGTTCGGATACCTTTTGCAATAGCATTAGCTAACTGAGAAAGGTCAATAACCTGACTGGTAATGCCAAATGCCTTGCTAAATTTCTGAAGATTTTTAGCCAGGGCATCTTTATTTACTGACTCGATAGCTTTTGCGATAGCTTCACGATCCTGCACGCTGAATTTACTGTTGATGGCGCTCTTATGTTTTTCGAAAGCGGCCAGCGCTTCATTGACGTTTCGAAGTTTTTTCCCCTTGGCTGATTCTGCCAGTTCTTTTGCAAGGGACGCGTTTTTTGCACCTAACTTTTCAGTTACGTCACCATAAAAATCGCTGACGAGCTTCACAGAATCAACAACCCGAGATTGTTCTTCTTCGGCTTGCTTTTTCTTCTCGGCGTCCCGGTTAAGGATCTGGTTCGCGGTATTTAAAGCATTCTGCGCAGCAGATTTGTCGGACTTTTTACGTTCAACATCTCTTTTTTTCTGATTCTCCTGTGTGCGGTACCAGACAGGGTCAGTCGGATCAAAGATTTCCAGTTCATAAAAAAGATCCAGTTCCTTTTCTGCACGCTGCAGGGCGACTGTTGCCTCATTGAGGCGTTTCTGGTTTTTAGTTACTTCTGCTTGCGCCTTGTTGAAATTATCAACGGCAAGATTCAGTGCTTGCTGAGAGATCTGTAGAGGAGACGGGCCCGGAGTTGGTGCTGTCCCGGTACCGGAGGAGCCGTTACCACCACCGTTATTATTCCCACCATTACCGTTGTTGCCACCCCATGGTACGCCGCTGTCTTTACCGGGTTCGAGTGCATGCACACCATCAAAAGTCGCAGTGATACCATTACCCAGATCAACTGTCATGGAACCGCCATGGCCAACATTTGCACCATTGCCAGATCCATTTATACCGCCGCTTGGCAGGCGCCCACCAGGTCCATTTCCTGTTGGACCTCCTTTGCCAGAAGTACCGTTTACACCACCAGTCGGTCCACGACCACCACCACCAAAAGCATTGTTGTGCGCGTTATCGCCACCATTTCCAGACATAAAAATTCCTCTTTGACGTTTAAAAAACAAAATTTGCAAATGACTGTATAAACATACAGCTCGTGGATTATTGCTTAACGTCAGAATTACAGTCAATTACGAATGCTTATCATTTTTGGTAGGTGCGATGTAAAAAGACCTTCAGATGGGAAAGGATTAAACCCTTATCTATTAACATGTTAGAATGATTTTTTGAAACAGGTGACTGAATGGCAGAAAAATGATTTTTAACAAAAAGTGCTGCTAAATTGTTGCAATCAGAAAATGATGGGGAGATAATGCTGTATGTTTATACAGTATAATAAGGAAGGGTTATGAAGATAGAGGTAACCGGTGATCATCAAAAAAAACTGGCCAAAAAATCAGTATGTAAGCTGAGACAGAACGTTACTTGTTGTTCTTTTACCTCCGTTCGTTATCTGAGTAGTTGTAGTGCAAATCCTACAGGAAGCGGTGAGACGCCAGAGGCTGGTTTTACCAAGCCACAGTAATGAATAAATGGACAGGCATTAGAAAGGGGATTTGCAGTGGTAATGATCAACAGTGTTTCGCAAAAAGGTTACGTAGTCATCCGATGCGATGATGGTGTCATCGTGGCCAGACTACCTTCATTTCCGGAATGTACCCGGGCTCTTATGTACCGGCGCGGAGATGTTGCTTCGTTTGTACCGCTCCAGGACGATGAGATTATTGGTACACCAACCCTCTTTACAGAAATGCTAAAAAGAGCGGGTTATCGTGTCACGCAGAATTCTGATAGACTCTCGTCATAGGCCTGAACAACCTATACCTGCTGCGCCACTGGAGATAAACCATGGCGCAAAATCAAATCCAAAATACCCATTCACTGACGTTAACCAACGCCAGCGATTTTCTTTTTGCCGCATCCAGAGGTGCGTTATGAAGAAAAGCTGGTTTCAACATACCCAACTCACCACTGAGCAGGCTGACGAACTGGAAGCCCGCTATCGCGCAAAGCAGATTAAGACAGAGCGTAGTCTGGATAATGACTTTATTCACTGGACGATCAGCGCGTTCTTGCCAGAAGTATCTAAGCCTCCGCGTCAGGACAGAACCTGGCAACAACGGATCTGGAGGTGAATGTGAAAGTCTACGATATCACCCCAATGGGCAAGCCCAGAATGACGCGCGCTGACAAATGGAAAAAGCGCCCCGAGGTTCTGCGTTACCGGGCTTTCTGTGATGAAGTTCGTCTGCAGGGTGTTGAGCTGCCGGAAAGCGGTTCTCATGTCACCTTCATTCTTCCTATGCCAGCGAGCTGGAGCAATAAGAAACGGACTGAGTTCAACGGTAAACCACACCAGGCTAAACCTGATTTTGACAATATGATGAAAGCCCTGATGGATGCTATTTACGAAGATGATGCTCACATCTGGGATTCACGTGTCACTAAATTATGGGGAGAGAAGGGACAAATAATTATCGGGGAGATTGCAGAATGAGGGCGCTGCTTAAACCCGTGGTTGCACGTGAGCTTGGAATCGTGCTGCTCAAGCCGGGCAGTGAGCTGATGTCATTATTCAGTTGTGAGCGAGTGCTGGTGGAAAGCCAGCCGGCAGGCATGGAACGGTTGCCTGCTGGCCGTGTTCCTGACGTTCGCCAGCCGCTTGCCAGTGACGAGTCCCTGTGGCCGTTCTTCCTGGATGAAAAGGTTATGAAGGCTGCTGGTGGTTTTAGTGGTCTTGATTACTGGCTTCTGCGTTATGGCGGTAATTGCTGCCAGTGGCCACACAGTGATTACCATTATCACGAGTTAACTACTCTGCGTCATGAACCCGGATCGGTTCTTCTGTGTGGTCATTGTGATAACCATCTGCGTGACCACTACAGCGAACAACTTGCAGAGCTGGCGAGGCGTAATGTTATTAACTGGATTATCAACAGCATCATGGTGGAGCTTAATCAGGATCCTTCCAGAGAACTGTCGCTGGCGGAGCTTTGCTGGTGGGCGGTACGTATGGGGGTTACCGACGCAATTCCCGAATCAGTAGCTAGCCGGGCGCTTCATATTCCTTCAGAAGAGCATCAGCCAGTCATGCGTGAATACGATATCGAACCGGGCGTGTCCTCCACCAGCATCATTACAGCCAAAGCCAGCACAGTAACCGTGAACATGGCATCAGCACAGGTACCAGCGGTTAAGCCCGTAGTTGGTGTTCTGGTCGATCCAGGGTCCCCGCAAACCTATATGAAACGTCCAAAGCGGATCCGCTGGACGGCCCCCGGGTATCTGGAATGGATTAAAACACAGCCCTGCGAATGTTGCGGCAAACCCTCAGATGACCCACACCACTTAATCGGTTGGGGGCAGGGAGGGATGGCAACGAAGGCGCATGATATTTTTGCGATCCCCTTGTGCCGTCAATGCCATACAGAACTACATAACGACCCGGTGACGTTTGAGCGAAAGCATGTGCCTCAGCCGGTAATGATAATCAGAGTGCTGGACCGGGCTTATGGGCTTGGCGTTCTGGCGTAATCGGAGAATATTTAATGATAAATCCTTCTGAGATTGGTAAATCAGGCGAGTTGGTTCGCCTACGTACACTGGAAAGCATCTGGGTACAGGGTAAATTGCACATGTGGGGCCGCTGGTCTTATATCGGCGGTGGAAGTAGTGGGAACATGTTTAACCAATTGTTAGCATCTGGAAAAATCACCAAAACGGCAATTAACGAAGCGTTACGCCGGATGAAGAAAGCCGGTATCAGCAAGCCCGAATTGGAAGAGTTCTTCAAAGAGATTCTGGAAGGGAAGAATAAAAGTGGTCTGGCCTTCTGTTCTGACGATGAGGGTTTGAAAATTGATGGTGTCATTGCCGCTGTTTTGATGAACGAAAATTACGGTTCTCTCTATGGAGTGATTGTGGATCGTCACCGTCTCCGCAAGAGCAAGCGTCAAATGGCTGCAGAGTTACAGCAAAAACATCCTGAATGGACGTTCATCACCTGTCGTCGTCGTATCGATGTATGGGTAAGTCTTGCAGAATCGATGCTTTACGCACCACTTTGTGACGTGTTTGACACAAATGGCGGCAAGTTTTACTTGAATAGTGAGCCAGTAAGTGCTTAAATTGTGATAGGCTCGGGACGTTAAAACGAACTGAGCACAGAACAAAAAGAAACCCGCCATAGTGCGGGTTTTGTTTTTCACTATCGTTGACTAGTGCCTTTGTCACATGTAGATTTGATGAATATCCAGTTTTGGGAATGAAGAGGCGGCTCCCAAATATTAACCGCCAAGTTGGTCACTTCGGCTAAGGCCTGGGACTCCAACCATGTCGGCTGAGAGGTCGGCACTCACCTACTACCATTTCGTTCAGGTAAAGGATTTTTCAATTTTACTGGTTTAGTTTCGATATCGCGAAACCCGCGGGTTTTGTCATAAAATAACCATATATTAAATTTCCTCTCAGTGGGCCACGTATCATACGTAAGAGCATCCCAACCGAGATTTTCTGCTATTTTCTCAGCCAAAGTAACTTTTGCTTCGGAAGATATTTTTCCTTGGTATGCGCTCATTATTGCCCCCAAGAAAAAATCAGAGATCTGAATATTCTCAGAGGATTTAGAATCTTTACTGACAACGGATGTAATAAGATCTCTCGCACCGTGCTGAAGAAATAGCATGTTGTTGGCAATCACATGGAACGCCTCATCAGCTTTCTTGTACCGAGACGCTATTGGATCAACCTCAACTCGAAAGCAGCAGTCTCGTTCAGGATGAGCTCGCAAAATACTTGATATTTTAGTTGTCATTAGCTTGGTGAAATGCTTTCGCATAGCTAGATCATAGTCACCATTATGAAAGCTTTTATTGACCATAGATTTTTCAACGACAATACAGTGAAACGCGAGCCATTGATGTTTGAAAAAAAGCTCAATCAAGTCTGTATGAAACGGCAAGAATTTTTTGGAGTTTGCTTTTTGCCATTTTATTTCTTGGAAAAAACCGTGCTTTTCACGGACATCACGTATTAGTTTTGCAAAATCTCCACGGCGTTGATATTTCATCCATAGGCTACCGAAACCGTAAAATCGCTGCCCATCAATTCCTGATTCATCACAGGCAACATGCCAAATTACCCTGCCAGGATTATCTTGCTCAGCCATACGCTTTAGTCACTTGTTTGGTGTGGGATGTGTGATATTTAATCATAAGTGTAAGTCATTGATAAGGATCGTTTTGCGAAAAAACACAAGCTTATTGATGTCTATCTTCGACATGGATGTGGTTTTCTGTCCTATGGCATATCCGGCTTTTCCTTATACTACCAGCTTGGTTTTTGGAGGTTTGAATGAAAGAAGGGTATTACTGGATTCAGCATGTAGGCATTGTACAGGTGGCGTATTACACGAATGACACTGTAGATGATCTAGAGACAGGTAAAACAATCACAGGTGTCTGGCATCTGACAAGGGGTGATGACATTTGCCATAACGGTGAAGCAGAGGTGTTAGAAGGTCCTCTCACCCCACCTATGTAAACAATCCTACTTACTTCGAGGTTGCCGCATGGCGGCCTTTTTCATTTCAGGCTCACGGGTATCACTCATTACGTGCTTTGTTGATAAATCCAGCCCGTGAAGCCTGACCCTTTCATCACACACAGCGCCATCCGAAAAATCGGAGGTGAGGCTATGACCAGAATGAGCACCATTTACAGCAGACTTTCATATGGAACAGGGACCACGCTGACCGGCTGCGGTGTATCAGCGAAGGCATATGCCGAAACAGCGAAAACAGCAAAAGAGGTGTCCTGGATGTTGGCCGACAGAATTGCAGGGTTAAGCCTGAGTGACTGGGCAATTATTGTCGGCATCGCATGCACTGTTATCACCTGTGCAGTGAACTGGTATTACAGGAAAAAGGAAAGGGAGGACCGGCTTAATGGCAATGTCACCAAAGCTGAAGAATAAACTGAGCGCAGCGGTCGTTGGGTTAATTCTTGCCGGGGCTTCCGCGCCCGTGATTCTCGATCAGTTTCTGGATGAGAAAGAGGGTAACAGCCTGACGGCGTATCTCGACGGCGGCGGAATCTGGACCATATGCCGTGGCGCCACGATGGTTGATGGTAAGCCGGTAGTTCAGGGTATGAAGCTGTCTGCTGAGAAATGCGCCCAGGTTAACGCTACAGAACGCGACAAGGCGCTGGCGTGGGTTGAGCGAAATATCAAGGTACCACTGACCGAACCGCAGAAAGCCGGGATCGCGTCTTTCTGCCCATATAACATCGGCCCCGGAAAATGTTTCCCATCGACGTTCTATAAGCGAATAAATGCTGGCGACCGTGAAGGCGCCTGTGAAGCGATCCGCTGGTGGATTAAAGACGGTGGCCGCGATTGTCGCCTGACCAAAGGCCAGAAAAATGGCTGCTATGGTCAGGTAGAACGGCGAGATCAGGAAAGCGCGCTGGCGTGCTGGGGGATAGACCAGTGAACAGAGTCTTAGGTTTTGTTGGGATTGCAGCGGTTACTATTATCGCGGTGCTCAGTGTACTGCTGGTGCGCACCAATGCAGCACTGACCACATCTGAGAGTGATAACCGGGTGCTGCGCAGTGACAACGCACTACAGGCGACAGTATTAACCACTCAGGCTTTCAACTTCAACCGGTTTAACCAGGTAGCCGAGAACGCCAATCGCCTTAACTTACTGATAGATGCTGGCGCCGAGAAAACCGTCATCGAATATCGGGAGATTCTCCGACGTGAAAAGACCTGTGATCTACCTGTTCCTGCTGATGTCGCTGGTGGGCTGCTCAACTACGCGAACCGTTTACGTGCCAGCGCAATGCACGCCGATACCTGGAACGCTGACGCAGCCAGTGTTAGTACCGCTGCCGCCAGCTCAATAACGTACTGTCAGGCCGTTCTGTGGATTAACCCGTTACTGACTGCCATTGAGAAGGCGAATAATCAGTTGGCTGGGATACGGGAGATAGAACGTTAGCGGCAAATACCAACCACCTTAAAATCGAGGGAGGTTACTCCCATGTGAATTTAGTCGTTTGCGTGTTGAAAGTTATAGTAGCTTGGCACCAGTTTTTCCCAGTGAGAGCTTTTTCAATGCAATGCGTGGCGTAAAGAACATCTGGTGGAGTGAAAGATGTATATTCGCTTTCGCTGGTTAATCTGAAGTCATGTATAGCTGCAATTGCAGTGCGTCCTTCACTATCGATGCTACGGAAGCAGGAAATTCTCGCTTCATAAAATTCATCAGGCAAACCCTCTAACATACATCCGGTAGCCCACTGCAGGAGCTGTTCAGTGGAATACTCCTTTGGTTCTTCAGAAATTTCTTGCTGATTAGCGATTAGTCTCTTGAGGGTATTGAGAAAAGAAAGCATATTAACTCCGTGTTGTTATTATCACTAACAAATCATTTAACCATCATCACTGGTAGACGTATCGTAATTGCTACGTAATTAACTAGGAACTAATGTCCACCCTGAAGATTTAAGTTTTTCTTTTATATACAAGAGAGAATTGTTAAGTTCTGGCTTTAGGCTAGGAGGGATGGCGACTTCCCGGTTCATTCTGATATCTCTATCGGCAAATAAATCATGAAATGATTTATCTTTGGTGATCATAACTGGTGGATTGGAGAATCCACGGTCATTAAACTGATCTGCTGTAAGATCGATTAATTGCCCTGATAGCTCTAACCACGCATGGCTGTTGCCATCTCGAAGCCTAGAGTCCGGGTTGATGTGTTCGTAATACACTCCGGAACGTTTTAAAGCTATTTTGGCAAACTGCGCATTAATTAAATAAGCTAACAAATCAGTAGTGTCACCGCAGCACCCCATGGGGAAGTCGCACATGCTTAGACTTGTTCGTGCGTGGTGAATGCCGTCAGCGTTTGCCATCTCTAATGCGCTTCTAACGTCAGTGCAAAATTTTGTCAATTCATTAATATTCATTTGGATGACTTATGGTGCTCGTCGACAACAAGACATGTTCTGTCGCGAGTAAGCTAGTTGATTTAAAAGCCACAACAGTGGCGGTACCTTTTGCCCTAATGTTACTATCACAAAATGATGGTTAAAGAACAAGTTTGAGGCTTTACTCTTACGATCTTAAATCGTAATAAGGCCATCGAAACAGGAGTCAAAATATGTTGCAGTCTTGGTGTAGGGAAGAATCGAACATTTACGATCGTATACCCCTCCTGTAGGGCCAGTCGATGCAGCATAGCCAGTCTCTTAGAATCAATCAGATGGCTATCCATCGATACACTTACATAACCATTTTTCTTCAGTTTTTTCAAGGCATTAATAAACGACGTTGTGAGTTTATGTACGCCTTTTTTATTTCTTGGTGTGCCAAAAATAGCCATATGAAGAGTGACGTCTTTTTTTCGTTTATCAACATAGAGAAATCTTCCTGCAATGCCATGTGTGAACGAAGCTCTGAGAATCAACACAATAAGCAATATACTTAGTATTGCAAGTAACAAGTCCATTTAATGCTCACCTCATTATTAAGTTTTAGAAGATTATTAACGGCAAAATCTTCAGAAACTTAAATTTAGGATAACCTGTGAAATCGCCCTACAGGGAGACCATCGAGGTGGGGCTGGACCATAGTGCTGCCCTTAGTGCAAAACGTGGATTCATTGAAGAAGCTAAGCGCTGTGGCTGACAGTACTGTGGGTATCAACTGAGTTCAAGTACCAGTGATAATTTTTGGTTACAATAACCCCAAGATATTGAGGAGCTAAGATGAATACAGAGTATATTTCTTACGAGTCGTTAGTTGCAGCCAGAGAATCAGTTATGTGGGCTAAGTGGGCAATGTATGGTACATGGGCATCCGCGATTGCTACTCTAATTGCGGCAATTGTTGCATTATTCGCAATTTTTGGTTGGAGAAAACAAGAAGAAACATCTGAGTTAAAGACATTACGGTTATCGGTATACCATTATCATATGTCCTTGATTAGAGCACCAAAATTGTATCGTGATGATTTGGGACAATTTGACTTTATTCGCTTTAATGAAACCTACAATGCGCTGACATCAGTTTATACATCAGCATTGATGATGCACAGACGTAATACAAGAGAAAAAGCATCTAAGTTATATATAGAGCTTGCTGATATTCACACGGAATATTCGAATGGGAGTATAAGTAACTCAGAGGCTGAATCTAAGGTTTTGGAAATACGCAACTCAAATTCATTGCTAACTGAATCTAACTAGCCGAATATGCCTCATTGGGCAGAGATGACTGTTCTCCAGTCGACGAACCTGCTTAATGCTTTTTTAGTGTATTTGATATTTATCATGAGGCCTTTTCAGTTTTTCCTTTCCGTCTGCTACACAATTTGTATCCATGAAAAAGGACAATGCCGATGAAGAAACAACAGGTTTTGATTACGGTACAAAAACAACCGATGTTCAGGGTGCTCACGCGCACAATTACTCATTCCTGGCATGGCAAGCAGGTTGGGGATATCCAGCCGGAAACCAAAACATGGGGGCTGTCACGCAAACGACCTCCACTGACGGCGCTCATGCACACAACGTTTATATAGGTGCACATAGTCATATTGTTGGCATTGGGGCACATGCCCACTCTGTCTATATTGGCGCGCACAGCCACGGTGTGACTGTTTCTCCGTCAGGTCATGCTGAAAACACCGTAAAAAATACCGCATTTAACTATATTGTGAGACTTGCATAATGACTTTTAAAATGACTAACACCAATCGCACGATTACTATTTATAACCTGTCATCTTCTACTAATGAATTTATTGGTAAAGGTGATGGATATATTCCAGCAAACACAGGATTACCTGCCTACAGTACTGATATTGCACCGCCAACTACAAAGGATGGATTTGTCGCTGTATTTAATTTTGATTCAGGTAAATGGTCACTCGTCGAAGACCATCGTGGGAAAGTTGTCTACGATATTCACACAGGGGAATCCACCACAATTAACCAGTTAGGTAAGTTGCCTGATGATGTCGTTTCTGTTGCTCCTGAAGGCCATTTTGTTAAGTGGGACGGTAAAAAGTGGGTGCATGATGCTGACGCAGAAAAAATAGCGCAGATTACGCAGGCGACACAACAAAAAGAAAGCCTACTGGCTCTGGCCGCCTCAAAAATCGCTCCCTTACAGGACGCAGTTGATCTTGATATTGCAACAGAAGCGGAAGCAGCACTTTTACTGACATGGAAAAAATACCGTGTTTTACTTGACCGAATAAATCCAAATGATACACCTGATATTAACTGGCCTGAGCAACCTGCAGAACGAAGTATAAGTGGTTAAATCATAGTTGAATGGTGGGGCTTAGGGATGCTAAATCCTTCAGAAAGCAGCCAAAAATAGGCTGCATATTGTTTATACTTTGGTTCGATCAGATCTAAGCTGATATTTAATCTTCTTTATGAGGCAGTATTCTCGAATAAATAACAAATTAATTCTCTTGCTAAATTTTTGTGTGCCAGAGAATGGGGTGACTGCCTTTTTTATATAATGGATTTGTTCTTCGTTAAAGGAGCAATAACCATTAATTTTTGTGCTTATTCTTTTGGCTAGACTATATGTCTGATGAACAGAGGGTGCTATAGTCTCAATTTCGCTCTTGCCTTTTTTATTAAGTAATTCATTGAAAACTCCCATGGCACATATTATATCATCGATATCTTTTTTTCGAGGTGCGTTAGTTATACTATTTTTTCGTACTCGATATAAAACAAGAGTATCGGTCATACGTTTGATTTTTTTTGATAGAAGATATGTTTTGGGTATTAATGCTATATCTTCGTAATGTCTGCCAACTGGAAATCTTAACGTATTAAATATAAATCTTTTGTAAACTCTTGCCCATGGAAACCATTCATTTTTTAAAAATGTTTCACGAAGATTACTTATTGAATCTATTGTCAAAGTCTCGTTTGTAGATACGATTGACACTTCTGTTACTTTTTCCTTGTTGTCGTCATAAAATCTATTCGCATTAAACTCAATTAAATCAATATCATTAAGCTTTAGCGTTGGGTTGATCTTTTCCCAGAATGTTGAATCCCAAAGATCATCACCATCTAAAAATGCTAAATACTTACCTGAACATACATCAATACCTGCATTTCTGGCTGCAGACACCCCTTGGTTTGTTTGGGTTATTAATTTAATCGATTTGTTTTTATTTTCACTTATGAATAATTCTATTTCTTTAAGGGAATTATCCGTCGACCCATCATTAATCACAATGATCTCAACGCTATCATCTATTTGTGATGATACAGATTGCAAACATTCATAAATGTAATCTTGGCAGTTGTAGCAGGGGATTATGACGCTTAACAAGAAAGGGGTATCCATTAAATGCATCCTTGAGTTAAAAAATTAATCCAATTTAAACTTCTTACGAGGCTGATGACCTTCTTCGGCTTTTTATTTTACCATGCTGGAGTAGGAAATCATCGTGTAATTGCATACAGTCCAAGAGGATTTCCAGTAACAACGGGCTGTTCTTGTCCAGTATGGCGACTTAATATGTTTAATCTGAAACCAGCCACATATCCGCCTCTTCAAACATTTCCTGAACAGTACGACTTATCTGTTCCTTCTCATGCTTGCTGGCGTCAGTGTTGATCGCCGGCAGTGTCATCATCGGTTTTACCCGAACATCCGCATCGGGGAAAATCCGGTGAACCCTCTTGGTCAATTCGCCCAGAATGATATCTTTTGCACCGGGCAGCCCATCAAAATTTCTTTTGTCATAAACGAGTTCCACGAACATTACTCATTGCTCCTTTGCTGGATGGATATACAGTATTTATACTGTGTTTTTATCCGGTATTCAAGAGAGGGCGTGATGATGCCACGACGCAGCGATATTGAAATAGCCTGGTATGCTTCGATACAGCAGGAACCAAATGGCCGGAAGACCGTCACCACGCAACGGTTTGTCCAGGAACTGAGCAAGGTTAACTGGAACTGGACGATGAAGCAGGCCAACGAATGGATCGAGTGGTATGTGACAACATTCCGCGATGTATCAACGCAGGAAGGCGAGAACCGTACCTTTCAGCTGTTCAATCCAAACGGAGGACTATAGCCATGGGCTTTCCTTCACCTGCGGCAGATTACGTTGAAACAAGAATCTCCCTTGATCAGCAGCTAATCAGCCAGCCCGCAGCGACTTATTTCATGCGGGCATCGCGTTCACATTTCAGGGAAGGAATAATCCAGGGGGCGCTGCTTGTTGTTGATGCGTCACTTTCTCCCTGTGATGGCTCGCTGCTGATATGCGCGATAGACGGGAAATTCAGGATCAAGCGATATCGGACTCATCCTCAGCCCCACCTGGTTAATCTGGAGAACGGGAGAAGGGAGGCGCTGCCAGCAGATGATGACGGTTATAGTTCTGCACCCGCTATATTCGGGGTGATCACGTACATCATTAATGATGCCAGGAACGCGGAGTTTGATGACTGCCCGGTGATGTAATCATATTGGCTGTATTAGTTCGGAGCCCTGATGTTTCACATTCCCTACGGCACGCGTCACGGCATGCCATATAAATTTATCAGCCGGCACGGAACCGTCGGCTGCAATTTCCGCCGCTTCTTTCCCTCCAATGTCCTGGCTCATCCATTCTCGAGCTGCTTCTGGTGATAGTACCAGAGGCCGCCTGTCGTGAATATCTACCAGTCCTTTGTCGGCCGCAGCTGTAACAATCAGAAAACCTTCTGCGTCATCTCCACGTTCGAAAGGTGTGTTGCCTATAGCAGCCATGAATATAGGCTGGCCATCGGCTCGATGAATGAAGTAGGGCTGCTTTTTGTCACCTTCCTTTTTCCATTCATACCAGCCATCAGCAAAACAAATTGCACGACCATGCTGCCAGAGCGGTTTAAACATTCTGCTGGTGGCCGCAGTTTCAGAGCGTGCGTTAATTAGTGGTGGTTTATCCCACCACCCGGGGGCGTATCCCCAGATAACTGGATCAAGATGGATTTTCTCGTCACGTTCGCTCAGAAGCAGAACTTTGGTGCCTGGCGCGACGTTAAAACGTCCGATTGGTTCGGGATCGTAAGGGATATCGCGTTCTGCTTCTTCAGCAAGCAGAGCGAGATAGTCTTCACGCGTCATTGACTGTGAAAAGCGTCCACACATAGAAACCTCCAGCCGTATGTCAGACTGAAAGTATAGGGCAGTAAGAAAAAGTGGTGCACACCGTTATAGATTTAAAAGGAGCATGTAAGGTAAATCGGAATGATGGTTTTGTGAATTGATGAATTCTGAAAGTGAAAAAGATACTTAATCATTGTGTGCTGGCGATACGGGGGCAACATTTGACGGGGTTTTTCCCCTGTAATTCCCCATTGCTTCCCCGTTCAGAAAACAGGCATAAAAAAACCAGCCGTAACAGGCTGGTTCTTCGAGGATTTTTGGTCGGCACGAGAGGATTTGAACCTCCGACCCCCGACACCCCATGACGGTGTGCAAACAACTTTAGGACTGCTATGTGCCAGCTGTGGACGTTTCTACTGCATCTTGAGTTAATTAACGAATGACAGATAATATCTATAAGATAGCCAATCCAAACTATAGAAATTCATGTAGTATTCCGCTATAAATTACTAATTGTAACCTAACAATGACATACACTACTGGTTGTGGTTTCCATCGTCGGCTTTTGACTCTATCGACCAACTATTTATGCTTTTCATTAAAATGGACTCCAAATGAACAATAAGTATACCAAAGAATATATAAATTATTACCTTAGCCTAACGACTGAACCTCAATATGCAATTATGCTTAAAGGTGCCTGGGGATCAGGTAAAACTTGGTTCATTGAGCGTATTCTTGATGAATATAAGCAGATACATACGGAATTCAAATTCCTAAAAGTGAGTTTGTATGGCATCAACTCCATTGAGCAGATAGAAGATGAGTTCTATCGTCAACTACATCCTGTTCTGTCAAACAAAGCCCTGATCTTTGGAGCGAATGTACTAAAAAATACACTCAAAGCTTCGATCAAGATAGATCTCACTGGTGATAACAAACCTGACTTAGATGTTAACACCAGTGTTCCCACCATTAATCTTAGCGAATTTAGCAGAAAACCTGATGGTTTTGTGCTGGTCTTTGATGATATCGAGAGAACTGGTATAGACTTACCACTCCTATTTGGCTATATAAACCACTTTGTAGAAGTTAACGGATACAAAGCGATCTTGGTTGCCAATGAAGATGAAATAATCAAGAACGAACTGCGGATCAAAAATAATGATGAAGAAAATAGCGGTGATTACCAGAGAACAAAGGAAAAACTTGTAGGTAAAACATTTGAAGTGTCGTCAGATTTACATAGTGCTTGCAAGGTTTTCCTAAGGAAGGTGCGAATAAGCAGGTCATTTCTTCCCAAGCTGACTCGCTGATTAAAATTTCGCGGATCTGGGCCGAT
>PPYE01433143.1_pt1 | contig 18115 bp, 18 predicted proteins | sample 1559881 | NCBI WGS metagenome assembly PPYE01 (sample SAMN08240022, study PRJNA423297) | Human gut metagenome, whole genome shotgun sequencing project. | reverse complement strand
GGTCGTTGTCCTTATCCACGCCGTAGGACAGGGCCGCGGCGGTGGGCTCGTTGATGATGCGCTTTACATCCAGGCCGGCGATTTTGCCGGCGTCCTTGGTGGCCTGGCGCTGGGCGTCGGTGAAGTAAGCGGGCACGGTGATGACAGCGCTGGTGACAGGCTCGCCCAGGTAAGCCTCGGCATCGGCCTTCAGCTTCTGGAGAATCATAGCGGAGATTTCCTGGGGGGTGTAGCTCTTGCCGTCGATGGTCACCTTGTAGTTGGTGCCCATTTCACGCTTGATGGAGGACACGGTGCGCTCCGGGTTGGTGATGGCCTGGCGCTTTGCCACCTGGCCCACCATGCGCTCGCCGGTCTTGGAGAAGGCCACCACAGAGGGGGTGGTGCGGGCGCCTTCCGCGTTGGGGATAACCACGGGCTCGCCGCCTTCGATAACGGCCACGCAGGAGTTTGTAGTACCTAAGTCAATGCCAATTGTCTTTGCCATAATAAACTACCTTCCTTTATTCTCTGGGATTGTCGTTGTGTAAGAACTGTGTATGTCAATGGAATGGATCTGCTTTTTTTAGTTTGCCACCTGGACCATGGCGTGGCGGACCACCCGGTCCCCCAGCTTATAGCCCTTCTGGTACACGGCGGCGATGACGTTCTCGCCCAGGGCCTCATCCTCGATGTGGGCCACGGCGTTGTGCAGGTTGGGGTCGAAAGCCTCCCCCACCTTGCCCATCTCCTCCAGGCCCAGCTTTTCAAAGCAGGCTTGGATTTGGTGCTCTATCATCTCCACGCCCTTCTTCATGTCCTCGGCGGAGGCGTTCTCCTGGCCCAGGGCACGCTCGATGTTGTCGGCAATGGGGAGCAGCTCCTTCACCGTGTCGCTCACCGCGTTGTTGTAGATGGCGGTCTTTTCGTTTAAGGTGCGCTTGCGGAAGTTGTCGTACTCCGCCAGCACCCGCAGGTGCTGCTGCTTGTGCTCCTCAAACTCCTTTTGGAGCTTTTCCAGCTGGTCCGCGGCGGAAGGCTCTTTCGGTTCCGCCTCTTCCGGCTGGGGAGACTGGGGCTCTTTTTCCTGGGCCTCCGGCTCCTGCTCCGGCTGTTTCTTCTTATCCTTTGCCATTTTCCCGGCTCCCTTCTGTAGTTCCATATTCAAAAGCGGTTTCCCGCAGCATGTTCTTCACTCGTCGCGCATCAGCACGGTGAGGTGCTGGCCCACCTGCCCCGCCATGTACTGGAGGACCGAGGCCACCCGGGGGTAATCCATCCGCACCGGGCCCAGCAGCGCCAAGGCGCCGGCGTCGTGGCCGTCCACCTGGTAGCGGGCTACGCCCAAGGCGGATCTATCCAGCTCGGGGCGGCCCATCTCCCTGCCGATGAGGAAGGACACCTGGCCCGGCTTCTGCCGCAGCAGGTTGGCCACGTCCTCCCGGCGCTCCAGGAAATCCATCACACGCCGGGCGCCGCCGTGCTCCAGCTCAGGGTAGAACAGCAGGTTCATCTGGCCGGCCAGCAGCACCTCGGTGCCCATGGTGTCCCGGGCCACCTCTAAGAGGGCCCGCAGAGGCGCGCCCATCAGCACGTACATCTCCCCCAGGGAGACGCCCACCCCCTGCAAAAAAGCGGGGGTGATGTCCGAAACGTTCTTCCCGGCCAGCTTGCCGTTGAACACCCGGAAGAACACCCGGAGGATGTCGTTGGTCAAATCGAAGTCGCAGTGGAACACCCGGGTTTTCATGGTCCCGGCGGAGCTCATCAAGATGAGCATGGCCGTGCGGCGGCTGGTCTGCACAAACTGCACCGCCCGCACCTGGGCCGTGTCCCCGCTGGGGGTGGTGGCCACCGCGGCGCACCGTGTGGCGCCTGCCAGCAGCCGCGCCGCCCGGCCCAGCAGCTGTTCCGGCTCGTAGGAGCCGGAGAGCAGCATGGAATCGAACACCCGGCGCTCCTCCTCTTTTACGGGGGGCACTTCCATCAGCCGGTCCACATACTCCCGGTAGCCCTTTTGGGAGGGCACCCGCCCGGCAGAGGTGTGGGGCTGCTCTAAAAGCCCCAGCTCGATGAGGTCAGCCATCTCGTTGCGCACGGTGGCCGAGGAAACGCCCACCTCTTCCGCCACAGCCTTGCTCCCCACGGGCTCGCCGCTTTTCACATACCCGGCGACCACGGAGGAAAGGATGCGCTCTTTTCGCGGTGTCAGCTCCAACCCTCTCACCTCCGTTTCAGGTTTTAGCACTCTTTTAACCAGAGTGCTAAACCATGCTTATACTGTACCACCTAGGTCAGCAAAAGTCAAGAATCTTTTTGTAAATAGTTTATGAAGCGCCCCCACCAACGGGAAAGGGCCTGCCGCCCACAGCGGCAAGCCCCTTGTCTCAGGTTCTTTTTACTTTTGTTAGCGCTCAAAGGTCCTCAATGACAACGCCCAGGGCTGCCAGCAAGTTCACGGCCTCGGGCAGGGAGAACTTGGCGTTCTTCACCCGGTTGCCCTCCAGGGAGAAGAAGTACTCCGTGGCGCCCCGGAAATCGGCGCCCCGCAAGTCGTTCTGGGCAAAGGAGGTCCCCTGCAGGCGGCAGCCCGCGAAGCTGGCCTCCTCCAGCTTGCAGCCGTCGAAGAAGCTGCCGGACAAATCCGCCCCGGCAAACTGGAAGCCCTTTAAGTCCAGGCCAAAGAACACGCAGTGCCGCAGGGAGCACCCCCGCAGGCTGTCGAAGGGCAAAAAGCCCATCCCCCGCTTGCGCTCGTCCAGCAGGGCGGACCAATCCACCCCGGAGAGGGCGCAGTCCGCAAAATCGCAGGAGAGCATCTGGGTGCCCCGGAATTTGGGGGCGGTAATCTTGCAGCCCTCAAACCGGCAGCCGGAAAACTGGCAGTTCTCCACCAGCGCCCCCTCCAAGCGGCAGCCGGTGAACAGGCAGTCCTCAAAGAGCCGGGAGGAAAGCCCCTCCCCTGCCCTATCCAGCTTGGAAAAGGTCTCGCCGCAGTATTCCCTCACGGCGGCTTACACCTCGAACTGGCCGTTTTCCAGCAGCTCGATAATCACGTGGAGGGATTCGGTGGCGTCCAGGTAGGCGTAGTGCCCCGTGGCCCAGCGGCCCCGCTGGAGCAGCTTCATGCCCTGGCTCTCCCCCCGGCGAATCATCTCGTCCATCCCCTGGACACGGAAGGCCACATGGTGGAGGCCCTCGCCGTTTTCGTCCAAGGCCTGGCGCCAGACGCTGGGCTCGTGGTCGGGCTCCAGCAGCTCCACTTCCAAATCGCCGTAATAGAAGAACGCCTGCTTGCACCGGGCCTTGGTGGGCTGGCCCAGGTAGGTGGTGTGGGCGTCCTCGTAGACGCCTGTCATCTGCACCGGGGGCACAGGCACGCCCAAAAAGGCCGCGTAGGCCTGGGAGCTCTTTTCAATATCGTGGACCAAAATGCCCAGCTGGGTGCATTTCGCCGTTTCGAACAAAGGATTTTCATTCATACATACAACACTCCTTCCTGCCACAGATTATACCATCTTTTCAGAAAAGCGCAACGGTTGATTTTGTTTTTTGTACAAAAGTTAAAAAAGCAAAAAAAGAAGCGCCCTCCACACAGATGGAAGGCGCTGGAGCTACTGGTCAGAATCGAACTGACAACCGGCGGTTGTTCGTAAGTGTGGCTTGTCTCTCATATCTTCCCCACAAAACATAGGCCCCGGCTTTTCGCCAGGGCCTATGTGCATTTCTGCATTTTCTCTTGTTATCTTATCCCAACATCGCACCCAGATCAATACAGCCTACAAATTTGTAGTGAATTTCCACCAGTTGACTTTTAGAGCCGTCTTCGTCCACTTTTTTCTCGTGGACAACAATTTTCTCAATCAGCTCGTTGAGGATGTGGGGCGTGAGCTCCTGAATGTCAGTATACTTCTGAATCAGGGGAACAAACTGCTCAACATTGTCCTGAACCTCCTGGGTGTGGGCTAGCTGCGCAATAAGTTGGTCGCGTTTCTCCTTCAGCGATTCCTGCTCCTTCTCATACCCGGGGGCCATGGCCTGGTATCGGGCTTCGCTAATCTTGCCCAAGGCTTGATCCTCGTATAGTTTAGCAAGGATTTTATCCAGCTCTTCCACACGTTTCTCTGTCTTTTTCAGTTCCCTCCGAGCTCGGGCCGTCTCATCCTTTTCCTTTTCCAGCTTAGCGGAAAGCAGCATTTCCATGTATCGGGAAGACGCTAACTTTGCCACATGCGCGTTGCGGCGGATGTCCTCCAGCACCAGTCGGTTCAGTGTCTGCCAGCCAATGGCATGGGAGGTACACCTCTGCTTGCCGTAATTCTTGTACACCCAGCAGGAAAAGCCCGTATATTTTCCCTTCTTATTGTCGTAGCTGGCGTTGAGAGAAGAACCGCACCCAGCGCACTTTACCAGGCCGACAAAGGGCTGCACGTGGCCGCTGCTGTTCTCCCGGCGCCGGGCCTTCATCATCTGGTGAACGGTGTCCCAGAGCTCCTGGCTCACCAAGGGCTCGTGGGTGTGCTCCACCACGATCCAGTCCGATTCCTCGGTGGCTACCCGGTGCTTATCGAAGAATCCCTTTGTCTTGGTTTTACCAAAGGTCAGCTTCCCCAAATAGACCGGGTTGTTCAAGATGGCCCGCACCGAGGTGGCGTGCCAGTCAAAAGGCTTGCGCCAGTAGTCGCTGTGCTTGTAGTAGTCCGGATTGTTCTGGTTGAAATAAGCCTGTGGATTGAGGATGTTCCGTTCCCGGAGGATCTTGGTCATCCGTACATATCCTATCCCATCCGCGAACATTCGGAAAATCTCCTTCACCACCTCTGCGGCTTCCGGATCCACGATAAGGTGGTGGCGGTCTTTGGGATCTTTCTGATAGCCATACGGTGCACGCGAACCAAGGAACATCCCGTTTTTGGCTCTTGCCCGATGGGCCGCTTTTGTCTTTTCCGAGGCCTGGCGTGCGTAGAGGGAGTTGATCACGTTAGTAAAGGGAAGGACAAGGTTGTTCAGCCCCTGGCTGGAGTCGATGTTCTCCGCCAAGGAGAGGAAGCGAACGCCTTTCTCCTCAAAGTAGTGTTCAATGTAAAGGCCCATCTGGGCGTACTCTCTGCCAAACCGGGAGAGGTCTTTCACAATCACCGTGTTGACCCTGCCGGCTTCGATGTCCCCTATCATCCGCTGGAACGCGGGCCGGTCAAAATTGGTCCCGCTCCAGCCGTCGTCGCAGTAGCAATCCACAATCTCCATGTGGTGCTCCTGGCAATACTGGGTGAGGATCGCCTTTTGGGTCTGGATGCTGCCGGACTCCCCCAGGCTGCCATCGTCCTGGCTGAGCCTGCAATAAATGGCTGCTTGTGTTTCCATAGAGGCCGCCTCCTTTCCTTCCCACACCATACTCCTACTCCCCCTCTTTATCCATACCGTAACTCACCGAATGTTCTTCCTCTTCTTTGTGGAAATGGGACAGAGACTTGTCCCCTACAATCAGCTCCTCCACCTTGTCAAAGATACTCTTCTCCCCGTGAAAGGCGCTGAAAGTGATATACCGCACACCTCGAATCACCGTGTTGTGGCTGGCATACAGTGTTGGCATGAAATAGTTCGTAGTGTCCTCCTTTCGTCTCTTACATTCCCATGGAAAAGCCGTGGGCCTGTTCGTATTCCTCTTCCTCGTCCACCGTGTACTGGGCGTGGTCCAGCTTGCCGCCCCGCGCCAGGATATGCTCCAACTCCTCCCGGCTGTGGCGGATCGTTTCCAAGTGGTACCGGGTCTCCTCTTCCGCAAAGTCCTGCAGAAGAGAAGAAAGGTCCCACACCGCATCGTCCAAGCCCAGCTCGCTTTCCGCCGAAGGCATCTGATAGGTATCCAAATATGCCGCCCCGCCCATGGTAAAGTAGAGCTCCATATTCTCCCGGAGGAGGGTGGAGTCAAAGAGCTTGCTGTCCCGGCAGCGAACATTGTCCTCTGTGGTGTAAGTGATATATTTCTGCCCAGGCTCCCATTTCACCCGGTACCCCATGGTTTCCATCTTGCGGATGAATTCCTCTCGGGTACGGGAGTTTTCCATAGCAAAACGGATATCCTGCCGCAGTTTTCGCTTCCATCGTGGAATGCGGAAGGGGTCTGCTTTCACCTCTGTGACGGAGAGCCCGTGCTCCCTGCACAGCTGGTTGGAATATTCCTTGGCCTGGCGCATCTCCCCAGCACTCTGGTGGAACTTCTTTCCCGTCTCAAAACTCACCGAGTTGAGAATGATATGGTTGTGGATATGAGCTGTATTTTGGTGGGTGGCCACCAGGCATTGATACCCCTGAAAGTACTGGGCAAAGGCCACACCAATCTCATGGGCTGTGGCAAAATCCAGGGGATCATCGGGAGAGAAGGCCTGGACGATGTGGTAGTAACTCCTGCCCTCTGTCTTATGAAAACGCAGCTTCACCGCCTGAAATTCCTCCACAACGGTCTGGGGCAGGCAGTTCACCCCGGAAATCAGGGACTCGTTTGTTTTCTCTCGGTTGGTCACATAGTCCACGATGCCTCTCAGCCCACGCGAGACAGCAACGAATTTAACGCTTGCCATGTCCTTTGGTACACCTCCAGGAACGGTCGTAGATCCACTAGCCGGATGCGGCCCTGCCGGGCCATCACCGTCAGCTGGTTCAGATTGTTGCCCTGGTAGCGGAGCTCTCGAACCAGCTCGTCCACTCCGGGAAGGATGGTCACGTCCTTATCCATAGCAGCCCGGCGGACGAATTCGCTCTCTGAAATGCCCGCCTCCTTCGCCTTTGAATCGATGAAATGTTTCTCCCAATCCGCCACACGGGCGCGGACAAAGAGGTTCCGAGCCACGGTTATTCCTCCTCCCTATTGGGGTAACATTGCTCCAAAAACTCATCCAAGGAGCGGACAATCCCTGCCTGCTTCATCATCTTATAGCGAAGGAGATCTGAGGTCACCCGGACGTTAATCTCGTTCCACTCCAGCAGCTTATCCATAAGAACCAGCTGCTGAAGGTCTGTCAGCCGCGTCTCTCCATCCGGGCCATCCAGGAAAGAAATTACCGCTTCAGCGGCAGGCATCTGCTCTCCCAAGGCCTTCTCCATCTCGGTTAAAATGTAATCCAGTGTCTCTTGTCTCGCTTGGAATACGGAAAAATCCTTCATGTTTCTTTTCTCTCCTTTTCTGAAAATAGGGGTGCGGGCCTAGCCCGCTCTGCCGCAGGGTGGACGGGGCAGGGCCCCAGCCGTACCACAGCGGCGAAACTTGCCATGCCCTAACGGGCATTTTTTGATGGGGCCTCATTTTCGCTTTTCTCCCGTGACAGCTGCGACAGCTGTGACAAGTAATTTGACACAGAGGCTGTAGAACTTTTCCCGTCATTGCCGTCACTCTCGTCACAAAGAAGGGACAAACGGATACGGCGGGCCTCTCTTGTTCGGCTGGTTTCTAAAAGGACACCCTGTTCCTCTGCCTGATTTCTATGTCGAATCAAGCGCTTCATCAGTACGTTGGGCAAGATTGTCTCCCCTGTGAAGGGTTCCAGCACCTGGGAAAGCTCTGTGGCAGTTCCCGTAAACTCTCCCTGGGCATGGAGGAATTCCACCAGGTGAATCACTAAGGGGTCTGTGGGGACAGGCTCTTTCTGGGTGTCATCTGACAGTAACTGCCAGAGGTGAGCCTGGGAATCGAAGGAGAGCTTCAGCTCCCGATAGGCGATGTCCCGCCCGGTACAGTAGAGAGTGGCGGTCTGAGAGCTGCGCTTGTCCTTGCGGAGAACAAAGTTGGAATCGGTGGCCCCACTGATTCCCATGGTGCCGGAAATCATATTCATGGGATCCTCATCCTCCCGCTTCCGCAGATGATGAATCAGCAGGATAGCCAGGTGATTGCCGTCGGCCAGGGCCTTCAACGCTTCCAGGTCCCGGTAATCGTTGGCGTAGGCGTTGGCGTCCCCGCCTGCTCCCCGAACCCGCTGGAGGGTGTCGATCACCACCAGCACGGTGTGGGGATGCCCCGCAAGGAACTGCTGGATCTGCTGCTCCAACCCACAGCGCAGCTTCTCAGAGGCCGTAGCGAAGTGGAGATTGCCCGGCGCCTCATCGGTGATGTCCAGCAGGCGGCTCTGGATACGGGAGTAGTTATCCTCCAAACAGAGGTAGAGCACATCCCCTCTCCGGGAGGGGAAATCCCAGACCTTCTCCCCTTTTGCCACCTGCAAGCACAGCCAAAGAGCCAGCCATGACTTTCCTATCTTGGATGCCCCTGCCAGCAGATGCAATCCCTGGGGAATGAAGCCCTCCACCACAAACCGCACCGGCGGCAGCAGAGTGGTGGTCAGCGTTTCGCCGTCTACCGTAAACAATGGCTTCTGCTTCATGGTTTACCTCCTTTCTCAAGTTTTTTAGGGCTCTTTTAAAGCCCCTCATCTATAAGGACACTTGGAAAGGATTTGTAAACCCGAAATTGAAAGAACGCAGAAAAAAGAGAAGCTGGGAATGGCTTCTCTTAAAAAAAGGGGATTCAACATTGAAGAAAATATCGCGAACAAAAAGGCAAACTAGCTTCCATGTCACAACGCATACTGCTTGTTAAGTATCTCTTTTCTTTCTTTCCAATCCGGCATCATCATCGTTAAGAAATCATAGAAGTGTTTGGAGTGGTTGGGGTGGATAAAATGGCACAATTCATGAGTCACCACATATTCAATACAGCTTCTGGGAACTTCTATAAGTCGTTTGTTCAGAGTAATCAGGCCGCGCTGATAAGAACAGGACCCCCAGCGGGTTTCCATACTTCGGATCGACAATTTCGGCGAGGGCACTCCGTATTTTTGAAACCGTGGATAGAGCTCGGAAAGGATTTCAGAAAAGACCCTCCTACATTGCTCTTCCATAAAGCAGGTCACTATGCGCCTCTTTTGCTCAGTATCGCTGGGGTCTTTTACCCGGAGCAACAAAAACACCCCGTCAGAAGTGACCCCATTTGTCTTTCCCATCTCTACCTTTAATCGAAGCTCATGGCCTAGGTAAGCAAAAGACTCCCCACTTATGTACCGCTTGGACCGAGGCATATAAAGAGCCATCCGAGAAAAGTCTCTTTGCGCGGAAAGGATAAATGCCCCTTTCCTATGTACGAAGGCATCCACCTCTTCCAGGGGAACCAGCGGACCCGCAGAGACAAACACATTTCCGTCTTTATGTACACGGAGATTCAAGTTCTTGACCTCTTTCTGCTCCAAGGTGAAATCAATGGTTTTCCCTTCGAAAACAACAGAACGGTGATGTGTTTCCATACTCAAAACCTCCGCAGGGCAACAGTTTTGACGTTCTCGATGACTTTATCGATGGTGTCAAAGGAAAGCTTTAGCCCCTGTTCTTTCTCGTATCGATAAAAGAGATCGTCAATGTCCTGTGCAATCCTGTCGTGGATTGTTTGGTTATTGGTCCAATCCACCTGGCTATGCGCAGCAATGATATTCTTGATTTCCAGAGAGAGCTCTGCGGCGAAGTCCAGGGACACTTCCGCTTCTGGAGCGCTGCTGAAAACAGCGGAGAGCACCCCATAAAATGCCTGGGCATGAACATCCTCTTGAATGGCCTTTGGGTAAGTGACTGTGCTTTTCCCCGTATGGTAATCTTCCATGATTTCCCGCATTTTACTCAGATATTCAGATTCAGAAATAACCCGCTCTTTATACTGATCCAGAGCCGCCCGAATCCGCTGAGAGAAGCTGTCATAATAGGCCGGATTTTCCTGATACTTCTCGCTGATGCTTTTTGTCAGCTTGCTGTTGATAGCATCCGCCTTGGCTCGGAGGGAACCCAACTCCTCCAGTTCTCTCTCGAAGTCGTCCTTATTGAGAATATCCACGGGGCTAGTAATCTGTTTCAATCCCGCCACTGATAAATGGGTATCCAGCAAATTCTGCATCAGCGGTTCATATTCCCTGTTATCTATGGCATCGCAATATCGGATCTTCACACTGCGGCGCACCTTGGAAAAGAAAACAAAGGCGCTTTGATATTTTTCGCGCTCCGATTTGGCTAAAGCATCGAAGGCCGGCTCCGCATTGAGAACCACGTTCAAAGTCCTTCCAAAAGTACAGAGAAGATTATAAAATGATTCCCTGCGCTTAGGATCCGCCAGAAAAACCTCCACCTCTTCCGCATCGTTGGGATGGCTCACCGGCTGCAGCAGGTCCACCAGGCGAGAGTAAGCATCCCGCAGATGTCCCAGAACAGACATCACATCCACCACAACACCCTTGAGATCACGGCCCTCAAAGTTTTCTAAGCCGGCACCGCTGTAAATATCCATAGCGGTGTCCAGCTTTTCAATCAATCCTCGATAGTCAACAATAAGACCGTAGTCTTTCCCTTCGCACAGGCGATTGGTCCGGGCAATAGCCTGCAAAAGACCGTGTTCCTTCAATTCCTTGTCGATATAAAGAACCTGGCAGATCGGTGCGTCAAAGCCCGTTAGCAATTTACTGCAAACAATCAAAATGTCGATGTCACCCGCTTTGAACTGGCTCTTCATGGTTTCCTCGTAGGTATCCGCATCTCCGTATTGGTTCATCATACGATTCCAATAGGCAACTACCTTGTCATCCGTTCCCTCATCGCAATTGTCAACGCTTTCCCGCAAATCGGGCGGAGAAATCACCACGGCGCAATTTAGGTCACCAAACTGTTCAAAACATTCCAAATAACGCACGGCGTCCCGTTTATAGTTCGTTGCCAGCATAGCTTTGAATCCTGTATGCTGGAAGCCCTCCACAAAATGGTTGTTGATGTCCAGTGCGATACGCTTAATACGAGCATCGGTGGAAGTCAAACGGCGGATGCTGCTCCACTTTCGAGAAAGGTCATTTCGTTGAGCATCTGTAAGCCGCTTCGTGGTCTGTTGAAACCATAGGTCAATATTATTCTCATCTACATTCTGCTCCACAAACCGTCCCTCGTAAATCAGAGGAACAATAGCGCCATCGGCAACGCCATCCGCAATGGTATATTTGTGGATCAGCTTGCCAAACTTTGCCATAGTATTCTTCTCTTTCTTCATGAGAGGAGTTCCGGTGAACCCAATATAGCAGGCGTTGGGAAATACTGCCCGCATTTTTGTGGCCAATAAACCATAATTGGAACGGTGGCTTTCATCCACCAACAAAAAAACATCTCGGGAAAGATCCTTATGCTCCAATTTTTCTGCTGTGTTGAACTTATTGATGATCGTAGTGACCACATCGGCCTTGCCGCTTTGGAGAAGTTTTACCAGATTCCGTCCACTGGAAGCTGTAGCAGGATTCAATCTGGTGTGGGCGAATGTGGTGGAAATCTGCCGGTCCAGCTCTTTTCGGTCAGTGACAACAACAACTTTCGGGTTGCAGGGGGCCAGCTCCATCAGGAGATATTTCGCCAGCATCACCATGGTCAAGCTTTTGCCGCTGCCCTGGGTGTGCCAGATTACACCGCTCTGGCGATTCCCTCGTTCATCCGCTTTCTGGACGGTCTTACTAATCTCTTTGATGGCAAAATATTGCTGGTAACGGCAAATCTTCTTCACATTGGCGTCAAAGAGGATAAAATAGCGGATCAGCTCCAGTACTCGGCTGGGATGGAAGAGAGAGACCATGCAGCGATCCTGCTCGGTGGGCGTTTTTCCAGACAGGTAACGCTCCAGAGCCTGCCCAAGGAAAGCGGTATCCTGCTCTTTCCAAACTGTCCAGAACTTCTTTGGCGTGCCGGTGGTGGCGTATTTTACAGCGTTCTTATTAGTGGCCATCACGATTTGAGCAAACTTGTAAAGCTGGGGAATATAGTCCCGCTGCTGGTTACGCACGGTCTGTTCTACAGCCTGATCCACACTGATCTGGGGCGCTTTACATTCGATTACTCCAAAGGGGATGCCGTTGAGGAACACAACCAGGTCCGGTCGAGCATTGTGGAGCTTATCTCGGCTTTCCACGGGGAATTCCTCTGTCACGTGGAAGACATTGTTCTCCGGGTGTTCCCAATCCACATACTTTAGGTTGAAGCTGAGGGTCTTTCCTTCCCCCACCGTTTCGGGGTAGCTCCTGCCCAAGAGCAAGGCATCGTAGATCTTTTCACTGGCATGGATCAACCCTTCGATCAAAGGTTCATCCAGATCTTCGATGGCGCGCTCGATGTTCCCAGCGGAGAATTCATTCTCCGCCCCGGCAAAGCTATAACGGTTGAGCCGCCGCAGCTGCCCTCGAAGAATATCCTTTAGCAACACCTGATACCGGCTCCCCCGCTGGGCTGCGCAGTTAGCAGGTGAGAGATAGATGTAGCCCATGGACCGCAATAGTTCAATGGCCGGCTGCTGGCTGGCGTTTTTTTCTAAGTAGAGGTCAGCATTCATCATGATTACCTGCGATTTTCCAACAGCCCTATGATACCGGTTGCAAACAATTCATTCATGTTTTTGGCTGAATCTATGGCCGCTTTTAACAGTTCTTTCTGACCTTCATTTAAGTTGCCGTGCTCCACACATTGTTTGCAGTATTCCTTAATGGCCTTTTCAGTAAAATTTTCGTTCATGCTTTCACCCTCACAATCCCCGTCAACATTAGCTGCATCAGGGCTTTTTTCTTTTGTTTTTCCTGTTCGATGTCCTGCCGGAGCAGGTCAATTTCACGGTCGGCGGTGATAAAAATCTTCGCAAGAGCATTTTGCTCTGCTCTATCAAGTGGAATATGCAAGAAGTTAGATACAAATGTCTCATTTGTGATATTAATTGTGTTCTTCGCCCCTTTTTGAACTATAGGGAATAAGTAATTGCGGGCATTAACTGCGTACTGAAAATAAGTGTGAAGAATATATCCTATAGCATAAGTGATAGGCTTATATATTCCATACAATGGCGAAACAGCCACACGCTCCTCCATCTGGCTTTGCTTGACAATTCCGTATGGAAAATCCCCGGTCGGACTCTTTGTATAGACAATATCTCCATAATGAACAACGCCATAATTCGAGGTATCAGAAGCCGCATAGCTTCTCCCCAAATGGTCTATTTGGTCAATTACACCCTTTTCAACGGCAACCGAGCATATTCTCAAATCTTGCTGAATATTCTTTTCTTTCCGTTCGATCAGCACCTCATTGAGCCGGACTTTTTTCCATTTCCCACTAAACCGCGGTAGGCGCTTTTTCCCAGTCAACAGCACCTGCATGAGATATTTCTTCTGCCGCTGCTTTTCGGCCAGGAGCTTTTCTTTCAACTCAATTACCTTGTCCTGGGTGGTGAGAATGGCGGCGATTTTTTGTTGTTCCCCTTGATCTGGAAAGCATATGGGAAACGATCCAACTATGTCTGTACTCAAATTCTGTTGCTTTGTTCCTTGGGCATAGCGCAATCCGATAGTTTGACCGTTGTTTAGATACCAATAATAGAAGAATTCGTTGTCAATGCCTTTGAATTCAGTTAATGCCATACACGCCTGACTTATTGTACATTGTTTTCCGATAATCGAAACCGTACCTCTAATTCCAGCCGCTTCAAGGCCATATATTGCAATGAGAACTGTCCCAGGCTCATATATTTCAAGATGACTATTTGTTACAGCAATTGCGCTTATCTTCTCCTGTGTATCCTCAAGAGTCCTTCTCTTCAGTTCTCCACTTGTAACCCATAAGATATCACCATCAAAATTCTCTGCGTTATCTCGTCGGGGAGTGCTACCTGAAGACAATCTGCAAATCTTGCCTATTTGTGACCTGTCCCATGATTTGGGTGCAATTCCTAAGGCTGTTTTTTGATAGCCCTCCGGAATCCCACCTCGCCGAATCTGTTCGATTCGCTGTTTGATTTCTGGTGTCATTTCTTTCCTCCTTGGGCTTTAGAAAACTCAATCATGGCTTCCAGGCTTTCAGGATTTTTAATCAGTTCAGGCAAGACAGATGCCATCAACTGTTGATTAAATTGCTCACTTGAAGGAACATTCTTCTGTGATTCGTTATCATGTAATCCGGCTGCAACATTTTGAATTTGCATTTTCCTTAATACATTTTCTTCTTCTATTTTCTGCGCCAGTCCCTCTGGATAATATGTGTGCTTAATTTGATCCCATTGGATGTCTTTAAGCTTTAAGGCCTTAGACATCACCTCTAGCAGTTTTAGGTGCTTATCTTCAATGCTCTGCGGAACCGGTGGTTTTTTATCTGTTTCATTGAGAAAATTCTGGTATGCTACACGCACATCTTTATTCTTGTAAAACACAACATCAATCGAATTTAAGGCACGAACGCTTTCCTCAGAGGAAACCATAAAACGCGTTGCCATTATCGTCTCAAAGATACGCATTTTCCTGTTATAGATGTTATTCCTTCTTTGCCACCAAATTGTTAACAGAGTAGCCAATAATCCGGAAATTAGAGCAGTAACGACAACCAAGATAATTTCCTGCATCTTCTAAGACCCCCTCACAATCCCAACTCTTCCAAATACTTTTGCATCTGCGCCTGGACCTGAGCCAACTCCGTCTCGATGTCAGCGATATTCTGCTTTACCTGGTCGATATCCACCAGCTCCTCTTCCTCGAAGGTGTCCACGTACCGGGGGATATTTAGGTTAAAGTCGTTTTCTTTAATCTCATCGAAGCTGGCATCGTAGGCATACTTGTCCACATTTTCCCGGGCGCGGTAAACCTGGACAATCTTTTCGATGTCGCAATCCCGAAGGAGATTCTGATTTTTCCCCTTTTCGTAGTTGCCCTCAGCGGAAGCGTCGATAAAGAGCACGTCACGGCGAGTGCGATTTTTCTGAAAGACAAGAATACAAGCCGGGATGCCCGTTCCGTAAAACAGGTTGGCGGGCAATCCAATGACAGCATCCAGGTAATTGAGCTCTACCAACTGGCGGCGGATCTTCCCTTCGCTAGCACCCCGGAACAGAACACCGTGAGGCAGCACAATGGCCATGCGCCCATTCTCCCCATCCAGACTGGAAAGCATGTGGAGGACAAAAGCATAATCTCCCTTAGAGGCCGGAGGGATTCCCAAATCAAACCGGTGATAGGGATCTAGATCGGCAGTCATCTTCTTTTTCCCTTTGCTGTCGGCCTCCGCTTCCGAAAGGAAACCGCTGTCCCACTTGTCCAAGCTAAACGGCGGATTCGCCACCACCTTCTGAAATTTCATCAGCTGGTCGCCCTCCAGATTTTGGGGGTGGGATAAAGTATCACCTTGCCAGATACGGGCATCGTCTACCCCGTGGAGAAACATATTCATGGTGCAAAGAGCCCACGTCTGGGCGTTAAGCTCTTGACCGTAGATGGCTACCTTTCCGCTGGGAACTTTCTTATACGCTTTCAGCAGCAGACCGCCGCTTCCACAGGTAGGGTCGTAGATGCGGTCGTTTTCCTGGGGATCCACCAGTCGGGCAATCAGCTCCGATACCTGGCTGGGCGTGAAGAATTCCCCGCCTTTCTTTCCTGCATCCGAGGCAAACATGGCGATCATGTATTCATAGGCATCACCAATGATGTCATTGGCATCTAGCTGACTGGGACGAAGATTTAGGCCATGAAAGTCCTCAAGCAAATTGCGGAGAGTGGCATTTTTCTCCCGCACCTCTCCAAAATCCACCTGAGAATTGAAGTCGATTGCGCGAAACACATTGCGCAGCTTACTACTGTTTCTCTCCTCGATGTGACTAAGCGCCACATTGATTTTTTGACCGATTTCCGGATCATTCCGGTTCTGATAAAGGTAGTCGAACGTGGAGTCCTCATCCATAGCAAACCGCTCCCGGTTCATAGCTCGCTCCACACGGCGCATATCTCCCTCGTATTGTTTGATATAATTTTCTTTCTTTTCCTGAGCCACATCGCTGAGATATTTTACAAACAACATGGATAAAATATAATCTTTATAGCGAGAGCTGTCAATTTTCCCGCGGAAGCTGTCACAAGCTTTCCAAAGCACCTGCTCAATATCTCTTTTCGTAGTCATGACAAATTCCTCCTGGTTCTATCGTTCATCTGCTCTAAAATGTCCTCATAATACTTTTTCTTCTGCTCTGCCAAGGAGAATAGCAAAGCGCTTTCTTTCCGTGCTAATAAAAACACCTGGCCAATTCGATACTGATCTTCCAAAGAAGGCAGAGAGAGCGGCATTTTTCTGAACAATGTGGATTTTGCAGCCCCTAACATATTACTGGAACTATCCTTGTAGATTTTCCGCTTAATCCAGGATCTGTTCAAATACCAAGCTAAGTACTCTGGCACAACCCTTTGGGCATCCACTCGAATGATTACAAAATTGGAGGACACCACAATGTTTTCCCATTTGCTTTCAATCAACACAGCTGTGTAAGGAGCGCTCAGCCGGACAATAATGTCTCCTAGACGAGTCAAATACTCTTCTTTCAACAGCTCTGCCGCATGAAACACGTCCAACTCTTCTTCAAGTATTTCTCCCTCACCACTCATGGCCCGCAATGAAAGCAAGGAATATCGGAATGGCGAAGGACTTTTTGCCGCCTTTCTGGACAAAACCAAACCGCTCCGAACTAATGCGACTTCTCCAAGTTTCATCTTCCAACCTCTTTCGTCATGTCTAAAAAATAACTTTATAGGTATAGTATAACGTTCAGTGCAGAGTTTGTCAATCTTTTTCTGTCATGTCCAGAAAATGACTTAGCAACCCCATAAAAGGGCGAAAAGCCCTGTCACACGACAGAGCTTTTCAGGGTTTGGTGAAGTTTTTTCAGTCGCTTTGAGACTGCCATTTTGGAGACACCGAGGAGTTTCCCCATCTCCTCCATGGTCAGCTCGCTGTCGTAGCGGAGGGAGATGAGCTTTTGGTCCTCCTCCTGCAGGGCCTTGACAGCGTCCCGCAGATTTTCAAGCTGGAGGCTCCGGAGCACGGTCTCCTCCACAGACACACAGCTGGTCACACAGGACAGCACCGTTTCAAACTCACTTTTACTAAGATGCCTCTCGTCCCGTTTGTCCTGGGCTGCCGCCCGTTTCCGATCCTGCTCCAGGAAGTCTGCAACCTCCTTTGGCACTGATACTACCTCACCGTTGTAGAAGATTTCTACTTGGTTCAAGTTTTTTCCTTTCCGCATCGCGGAAGGGCCACACCACGCTGCCGGCACAGCGCCAAATACTGTGGACGTTCATGGAATCCACCCGCAGTGGAATGATTGTTGATTCGGGGGGCTCATGAATGCCTGAGGTCACACAGAGTGTGAACCTCACCGGAATGCTATGGTATTGGCTTTCGCCATTTTTATTGTATCATCCAGTGCCACGCAAGATATGTCGAAATTAGAAACACGCTTTGAACAAGCCGAGAAATTTTGGTTTTTGGGACTTTCTTCTCGTCTGCGGGTCCGAGCCCCAGCTGGCGTCCCCACCCGCCTTCCTGGGCCGCACAGGGCCCGGAGGGGCCTTTTGCGGAGCTTTTTTCTGCACGGGGGGGCACCTTTTGTCCCCTTCTTTCCCTGCTTTTCGGGCAGAAAGAAGAATAATCCGGGAACGCAAAAAAGCCTGGGAACCACACGCTACCCTTTAAGGCTGCAACCGGAGGCCCAATGTGTTCCTGCCCGGTTGTTCACCCTTAGCAACAACCAGCGACCTGCTCATTACGAGTGAGCTGCTCTGCCATTGAGCCACAGTAGCGTGTTCCGGCAGGCGCAAAGGCCCGCACAACGTTATGTTATTATACAGGAAAACCGGGTGGGAGTCAAGATGAATTTGCGCTTTTTTCCCCGGCTATTCTATGCTATAATATGTTAGACTTCGAGAACAGGGAATAAAAAGCGCGGGCCGGGAGACGCTGGCCCCAGAAAGCTTCGCGACGACAGGAAGCCTCTGCGCGTAGGCGCTGGAACAAGAATGTGGAAGGAATGGGACAGAGATGGAATATAGATTGCACATGGGCCCGTGGAACAGCGTGTTCGCCGTGCCCACGGCTTTGGTGGACCGCTATTTAAAGCTGGCGGGGAAGGAGCAGCTGCAGGTGCTCCTGTGGATGCTGCGCCACGGCGGGGAAGCCTTCTCCCCGGAGGCCTTGGCCCAAGAGCTGGCCCTGGACCAGGACGCCGTGCTGGACGCCTTGGACTATTGGCAGCAGGAGGGGCTGCTTGCCAGCCGGGAAGGGC
>PPYE01433122.1_pt1 | contig 18118 bp, 16 predicted proteins | sample 1559881 | NCBI WGS metagenome assembly PPYE01 (sample SAMN08240022, study PRJNA423297) | Human gut metagenome, whole genome shotgun sequencing project. | reverse complement strand
TGTGCATCGACTACTGCCGCCAGGGCCGGATGGAGTACCCGGCGGGGCCGGATACCTACTCCTATGTGGAGGCCGGGGACTTGAAGCTGGACCGCCGGCTGGAACACCAGGGACACTTCACCTTTCCGCTCTCCCACTACCATGGCATTACCATCGGGTTCACCTTGCCCCTTGCCGCACAGTCCCTGAAGGAGTGGATGCGTGAGTTCCCGGTGGATCTGGTGCGGCTCCAGGAGAAGTTCTGCGCTGGCCGCCACCCCAGGGTGATCCACGGGGCGCCCTCCGTGGACCACATCTTCCAGGAGCTCTATGCGGTACCGGAGCAAATCAAGCAGCCCTACTTTCGCATCAAGGTGCTGGAACTTCTGCTGTACCTAGACGCCCTGGAACTGGACGAACGGACGGAGAAACCTTACTTCTATAAGTCCCAGGTGGAGAAGGTCAAGGCTGCCCACCGACTGCTGACCGAGGACCTGGAGCGGCACTACACCATTGCGGAACTCTCAGAGCGTTTCTCCATCCCAGCCACAGCCCTGAAGGAGTGTTTCAAGTCGATCTACGGCCAGCCTGTCAATACCTATATGCGAAACCTTCGCATGGACCGGGCCGCCCTGCTTCTCCGGCAGGAGCCTCAGACCAGCGTGGCGGAGATCGCCGGGCGGGTAGGGTACGACAGCGCCAGTAAATTCGCCGCCGTGTTTAAGGAAGCCAAAGGAAAAACGCCGCTGGAATACCGGCGGGAAGGCCGGTAAATGTTCTCGTCCAAACGGGACCGAACCGGCGCGCTGGAGCGGACAAAATGGGAAAACTCTCTTAAAATCGTTGTAGTTAGCGCAAGCAAACTACAACGATTTTTCTTTGAGAGGAGTGCTGCGTATGAAGGAGCGAACCTGGCTCGGCATCCTGCTGTCCTTCGCCGCGCCCTGCCGGGGGAAGATGGCCGCCTCTGTGGTGCTGGCCATCCTCAGTGTGGCGGGCGGCTTTGTGCCGTATCTCGGCGTCTATCAGATCATCCGGCTGTTTCTGGAGCGGCAGGCGGACTGGGATGGTATTCTGTTCTGGTGCGGCGTGTGCCTGGCGGGCTACGCCGTCAAGGTGGCGGGCTACGCCCTGTCCACCATGCTGGCTCATGTGTCCGCCTACACCATCCTGGAGGGTCTGCGCCTCCAGGCAGCGGACCGGCTTATGGGGGCGCCTCTTGGAGAGGTGGAGTCCAGGCCTATCGGCGCCATGAAGAGCACCATCGTGGACCGGATCGAGGACATTGAGCCGCCCCTGGCCCACATGATTCCGGAACTCAGTTCCAGCATCCTGCTGCCCCTGGTGGTGGTCGCCGCCATGTTTTCCATTGACTGGAGGATGGGACTGGCTCTGCTGGCGACCATCCCCTTTGCACTGATCCCCATGGCTTTCGGGATGCGGAGCTATAACAAGAACTACGCCGCCTATATGGAAGCCAACGCCCATGTCAACAGCGTCATCGTGGAGTATGTGGAGGGCATCCAGGTGGTGAAGACCTTCAGCCAGGGGGAGCGGTCCTATCAGAAGTTCGCCCAGGCGGTGTCCTCCTTCAAGGCATTCACCATGGACTGGTACCGCTGCACCTGGGCTTCCATGAACCTGTGTCTCTCCATCCTGCCCACCACCCTGCTGGGGACGCTCCCCATAGGGATCTATCTCTATCAGGCGGGAGTGCTGGACCCGGCCCAGGTAACGCTGTGCCTAATGATGGCCCTGGGGATCGTGACCCCGCTCATGAGCGCCACCGCTTTCATCAATTCCATGAAGAGTATGCAGTTTGCCGTGAAGGACACCCGGGAACTGCTGGATCTGCCCCAGTTGTCCCAGGCGGAGCAGGACGCGCCGCTCAATGACTGCGATATTCAACTGCATGATGTGTCCTTCTCCTACGGCGGCAGCGATGGGAAGGAAGTGCTTCACCATCTGGACCTGACCATCCCCCAGGGGAAGTTCACCGCTCTGGTGGGTCCCTCCGGCGGCGGAAAGTCCACCATCGCCCGGCTGGCGGCCCGGTTCTGGGATGTGACCGGCGGTTCCATCACCCTGGGCGGCCGGGACATCCGGGAACTGCCCCTGAAGCAGCTCTCCCGGGAGATCAGCTTCGTCACACAGGACAACTTCCTCTTTGACTGCTCCCTGAAGGAGAACATCCGGCTGGGAAAGCCGGGGGCTTCGGACGAGGAGGTGTTCGCCGCCGCCAGGGCAGCCCAGTGCGAGGAGTTTATCGGCCGTCTGGAGCACGGCTGGGACACCGCCGCCGGGGACGCGGGCAAGCAGCTCTCCGGCGGGGAGCGGCAGCGCATCGCCATCGCAAGAGCGATTTTGAAGGATGCTCCCATCGTTATTTTGGACGAGGCCACCGCCTTCACGGACCCGGAGAATGAAGACAAGATCCAGCGGTCCATCATGGCCCTCTCCAAAGGAAAGACCTTGCTGGTGATCGCCCACCGGCTCTCCACCATTCAGAACGCGGACCAGATCGTGGTGCTGGAGAAGGGACAGATCGTGGACAGAGGCACTCAGAGGGAACTGCTCTCCCGCTGCCCGCTGTATCAGGCGCTTTGGGCGGCCCATGTGGGGGCGCAAACTTGGGCGGTCACTTCCGGGGAAAAGGAGGGAAACTGAGATGTTTCAAAGTGTCGGACGCATATTGCGGTGGGCGAAGGGCTATCGGAGACGGATGCTCCTGGGCTTTGTGTGCTCCTTCTTCGCCACCTGGTGCACCGCCGGGCCGGTAATGCTGGCTGCCTGGGCCCTGGGGCGGTTGATCGGAAACGCCTGGGGAGAAAACGAACTCTCGGCCTCTCTTCCCTGGCTGTGCCTGGGCGGGATCGTGGTGCTGATCCTGCTGCGGTTCTTCTTCACCTATTGGAAGAACCGGCTCCAGGAGAGCATCGGTACGGAGCGGGCGGCGGACCAGCGCATGGAGCTGGGGGATGTGCTGAAACGGGTGTCCCTGGGGTACTTCGCAAGGAACAACCTGGGGGACATCCTAACCGCCCTCACCACGGAGCTGAGCACGCTGGAACTTCAGAGCATGAAGATGGTGGACGCGGTGATCAACGGCTATATCCAGGTGGCTGTGATCCTGCTGTGCGTGGCCATCTTCTGCCCGCCTGCGGCTCTGGTGGCGCTCCTGGGTGTTCTGATGTCCGCCTTTGCCCTGCGGGGCATCGGCCGGCAGAGCGCCTGCACCGCACCGGTGGGACACCGGGCCCAGGAGGCTCTTTCCGGCGCGGCCATTGAGTACATCCACGGCCTGTCGGTGGTGAAGTCCTTCGGCCAGGACGGGGTATCTGTCCAGCGGTTCCGGAAGGCCTGCCGGGACAACAAGGCCATCCGCATCAAGAATGAATTCGGTTTCGTCCCTTGGAATTGCCTGCATCTGTTTGCCCTGCGGGCGGCGTCCGTGGGGCTGGTTCTTACTGCCGGACAGCAGGCTTTGGCGGGCGCTCTGCCGCTCCCATATTTTCTGATGATCGCCCTGTTCTCCTTCACCATCTTCGGCAGCGTGGAGGCCATCAACGACGCGGCACACGTCCTGTCGGTGACAGACGCAGTGTTGGACCGGCTGGAGGAGCTGGAGCGCACCGACTTCATCGACAAGGACGGCCGGGAGATCGCCCCGGAGAAGTTCGATGTGGCCCTCTCCCATGTATCCTTTGGCTACGGCCAGCGGGAGGTGCTCCACGATGTGACCTTCACCGCGCCCCAGGGGACCACCACCGCCATCGTGGGGCCGTCCGGCTCCGGCAAGAGCACCATCTGCAACCTGGTGGCCCGGTTCTATGACGCGGACAGCGGGACCGTGTCCGTCGGAGGCCGCGACGTGAGGGAGTTCACGTGCGAGAGCCTGCTGCGGAACATCTCCATGGTCTTTCAGAATGTGTATCTCTTCCAGGACAGTGTGGAGAACAACATCAAATTCGGATGCCCCAACGCCACCCATGAGCAGGTGGTGGCCGCTGCCAGGGCCGCCTGCTGCCATGACTTCATCATGTCCCTGCCAGATGGGTATGACACGGTGGTCGGGGAGGGGGGCTCCACCCTCTCCGGCGGCGAGCGCCAGCGCATCTCCATCGCCCGGGCGATTTTGAAGGATGCGCCCATCGTGATTTTGGACGAGGCCACCGCCAGCGTGGACCCGGAGAATGAGCACCTGATCCAGCAGGCCCTGTCCGCCCTGACCAAGGGAAAGACGATCCTCGCCATCGCCCACCGGCTGGCCACCATCCAGCACGCCGACCAGATCTTGGTGGTAGAGGACGGCCGCATCGTCCAGCAGGGCACCCATGCGGAGCTGATGGCCCAGGGCGGGCTGTACCGGTGGTTCATTGAGATCCGGGAGCAGGCTGAGGGCTGGCGCATTGGCTAACTCTTTGTCCGGAGACATCCTCTATGGAGGATGATTGGGAAGCTGTTATTATCATTAAGCCAAAAGGGCAATGTGGACCGTATCATGGGCTATGAGAAAGAAAAGCAGATAGAAAAGGGCCACGCCCAGGAACGATGATTGAAAGAAGTATGGTTTGATATGAAAAGCGAATACGACCTGAACAAATAAGATTAAACTGACCTAAAGGGGGGCAAAAGCAACCGGCCGTCCTGTGCGTGGGACGGATGCTCTTGACAGGTTAGCAATAACTAACTATAATAGGGGTAATGACTTGCCACAAATTCCACCCTTGGGCCATTTCCTGGGCTGGAACGCGGCGCCAAGGGAAGAAGGGGTAGTATGCTGCTGTTAAACAAAACGCTCCTACGCATGGCAAAAGGCCTGTGGAGGTGGATTTTTTTGATCACAGGCTTAAAGCTGGCCGTGCTGGTGGGCCTTGCCGCTTTTGCCCGGATCATCTCCGGGTTTCTGGGCAATGTGGCATCCCCAGCCATGACGGCCGGAGATGGGGCCAGGGCTGTCGCCTCCGCCTTGCTGACGGCTGTTATCATGCTCCTGCTGGAGCTGCTTACCGGCGAGGCCCAGTACCGCTGCACCGCAAAGGCCCGGCAGACGCTCCGTGGGGGGATTTTCTCCAAAGTGCTGGAACTGGATGTGGGCAACGTGGAGAAAATCGGCCCGGTATCCGCCATCACCTCCTCCGTGGACGGAGTGGAGTCCATGCAGGTCTACTACAGCCAGTACCTGCCCGGCCTGTTTTACAGCCTGCTGGCGCCTATTTACCTGTTCTTTCAGCTGTGGCGGGTGTCGTTGGTTCCGGCAGTGCTGCTGTTTCTCGTCTCCTTTTTGCTGCTGCCGGTGAACAACATTTTCCGCCGCCACATTGAAACCCTGAAGACCCAATACTGGTCCTCCATGGAAGACTTGACCGGCTACTACTTGGAGAGCGTCCAGGGGATTACCACCTTCAAGCTCTTTGGCAGAGACGGCCACCGGCAGGCGGTACTGGCGGAGAAGTCCCGAAACTTCAACGACAGGATCATGGAGGTGATGAAGGTGAACTTCTCCTCCTTTCTCCTCACCGATGGGCTGATTTACGGGGCGGTGGCAGTTTCCACCTGCATCGCTGCCGGGCAGCTGGCCACGGGAGCCATCCCATTTTCCAGCGGGCTGATGGTGCTGCTGCTGTCCTTTGGGTTTTTCGGCTCGGTGCGGCAGTTGATGAACGCCACCCACTCTGCCTTGGCAGGTGTGTCCGCTGCGGACAAGGTGGAAAAACTGCTGGCCATCGACACCACCCGCCCCTACGACCCCGCCCTGCCGGTAGAGAAGGAACCCTATCCCGGCATCCGCATGGAGCATGTGTCCTTTGGCTATCAAGGCCGGGAGGCCGCCCTGCGGGATGTGTCCTTGGAGATCCCCAAGGGGAAGGTGACGGCCCTGGTGGGCCTTTCCGGCAGCGGGAAGTCCACCATCGCCTCCTTGCTCATGCGTTTCTACGACTGGGAGAAAGGCCGCATCCTGTTGGAGGGCCGGGACCTGGTCAGCCTTACCCCGGAGGAGCTGCGCCGCCGGGTGATCTTGGTGCCCCAGACGGTGAGCCTGTACAGCGGAACCATCCGGGAGAACCTGCGCATGGCCGCCCCAAGCGCCACCGATGGGGAGCTGCTGGAAGCTCTGGATCAGGTGCGTCTCAAGGAGTGGGTGCTGTCCCAACCGGAAGGGCTGGACACTTTTGTGGGGGACGCCGGGGGAAAACTTTCTGGGGGCCAGCGGCAGAAGATGGGCATTGCCCGGGCGCTGCTATGCCGGGCGGAGTACATCCTCTTTGACGAGGCTACCTCCAGCGTAGACCGGGACAGCGAGCAGGAAATTTGGAACTGCATCGGCGAGCTGGCCCAAACCCGCACGCTGCTCATCATCTCCCACCGGCTCTCCACCATCCGGGATGCGGACGTCATCTATGTGCTGGAGAAAGGGCAAGTTTCCCAGCGGGGGTCCCACCGGGAGCTGATGGCCCAGCCGGGGCTCTACCGCCGCCTGGTGGAGGAGCAGGCCCAGCTGGAGCAGCAGGGAGAGGAGGAGTGCTGCCATGGGTAAACGATTTGCCTATTCCATCCCCGCCATGACAAGGCGGCTGCTGAAAATCGCCGGGCCGGTAAAGGGGACTTTGTGGGTCTCCACTTTGGCCAGCGTTGTGGGGAATCTTTCCCAAATGGGGCTGATGGGCTTTGGGGCCATGCTGCTTTTGTCCTGCGCTGGGATGGTGGGCGGCCCGCCCTGGGTGTACGCCGGACTCATGGGGCTTTCCGCCCTGCTTATCGTTTTGGGGCGGTATATCGAAGGGGTGGTCTCCCACGCGGGGGCCTACCGGCTTTTGGCCAGCATGCGGGTGCATTTGTATGGGACCATCCGGAAGCTGGCGCCAGCCTGCCTGATGGACCGGGAGAAGGGCGACTTGCTCAACATTGCGGTGTCTGATATTGAAACAGTGGAATTCTTCTTCGCCCACACCATCGGCCCCATGTTCACCGTGATTCTTCTGCCCTGCGTGACCTTAGGGCTGGCGCTGTGGTTCCAGCCTCTGTTCGCTGCCGTACTGCTGCCGGTGTATTTGGTGGTCAGCGTGGTGTTTCCCTTGGCGGCTGTAAAGGCGGGCCGGGGAATGGGCATGCGGTACCGCGCCCGGCTGGGGGAGATGAAATCCCTGGTGCTGGAGAGCGTCTATGGCCTGCGGGATATCCAGATTTTCGGCTTTGGCGCCCGCCGGCTGGAGCAGGTGCAGGAGAAGAACCGGCAGGTCAACCAAGCGGCCCACGGCATGACGCTCCACCGGCAGGCGGTGTCTGCGGCTCCCACCTTCTTTGTCTACCTGGCCCGCATCCTCGTAATTGGGGTGGCATCCTGGCTGGCGGCGTCCGGCGCGCCCAACCCGGTGGGGACGGTGGTGCTCTCCTTTGTGGCGGCGGCCTCTTTTTCCTCCACCCAGTCTCTGACTATGGTGGTCTCCAGCCTGCTGGAAACCTACGCCGCCGCGGAGCGGCTGTTCCTCATCGAAGACACGCCCCCGGAGGTCACCGAGCCTGTCCATCCCGTCTCCTGCGGGCCCATCCGCTCCATCCAGTTCGACCATGTGGGCTTTTCCTACAGTAGCTCCTCCCGGGCCATATTGGAGGACTTCTGCCTGGAACTCTCCGGCCATGAAAAGCTGGGCATTGTGGGGGAGAGCGGCATTGGCAAATCCACGGTGCTCCGGCTGCTGCTCCGGTTTTGGAACCCCAAAAGCGGGCACATCCGGGTAAACGGCATTCCCCTGGAACGGGTGCCTTTGGAGGAGCTTCGTCGCCGGGTGGCAGTGCTGGAGCAGGACACCTTCCTCTTCAACGGCACGTTGGGGGAGAACATCGCCTTGGGCAAACCAGACGCCTCTCGGGAGGAAATCGCGGAGGCGGCCCGCCGGGCGGGGCTGGAAGAATTTATCAAAAACCTGCCCCAGGGGTACGATACCCCCATGGGCCAGATGGGGGCCAGGCTGTCCGGCGGTGAGCGGCAGCGGGTGGGCATTGCCCGGGTGATGCTATTGGATCCGGACGTGATTGTCATGGACGAGCCCACCAGCAGCCTGGACGTGCTCCACGAAAAGGAGCTGTTGCGCACTCTCCAGGAGGCCTGCGGGGACAAGCTGCTGCTGATTGTCTCTCACCGGCCCTCCACCCTCACCGGCTGCGACCGGATCGTCCGGCTGGAAAATGGCAGGGCAGTGGAAGAAAAAGGAGGCATGAACCAATGAACAAGATCCAAACGCCCGGAAGACATCCCTTTTCCATCCCTGTGAAGGGCGGGCAGCCCATAGAAGGTGTGCGCCTGGTGGGAAATCAGCCGGGGAAGACCTTGGTGGTCACTGCCGGCGTCCACGGGGACGAATATGTGGGCATCCAAGCGGTGCGGGAACTGCTGGCCCAGCTTTCCCCGGGGGAGCTTTCCGGGCAGGTGATCTTTGTGCCGGTGGTCAACGCCGGCGGCTTTTTCGCCGGGACATACCTGGTGCCGGAGGACGGGGAAAATCTGAACCGCTGCTTCCCGGGGGCCAAGGGGGAAACCTACACCTGGAACATGGCTTCCGCCCTGGAAGCGGCCCTCTATCCCCAGGCGGACTTCCTGCTGGACCTGCACGGCGGCGGGATCTATGAAACCATGGAACCCTTGGCGTTCTTTCCCGTGGACGCCGGGGAGAGGGTAAAGTCAGTGGCCCGCCAGGCGGGGAAGACCCTTTCCCTGACCTTTTTGGTGCAGTCATTCGCCAGGGATGGGCTGTACAGCTGGGCGGCCCAGCAGGGGATTCCCGGCCTGCTGGTGGAGCGGGGCGGCGGCGGAACCTGGAGCAGAGCGGAAGTGGATGCCTGCAAGGAGAACATCCTCCAGCTGTTGGACTTTCTGGAGATCCGTCCCTATGGAAGCCGGAAGGGAACGCCGCGGGAGGTGGAGGACGCCCACTATGAAACCGTACAGGCCAACGGCTATTGGTATCCCGAAAAGCAGCCGGGAGACACTTTCGCCCAGGGAGAACTTCTGGGCCGTGTGGAAAGCGGGGAAGGGGAGACCCTGCAGGCCATCACCGCCCCCTTTGACGGCGTGGTGCTGTACCAAACCCATATCCTGGGTGTGAGCAAGGGGATGCCCCTTTTGGCCTATGGGAAGCTGCGGGCGGAAGGGGGACTTTCCCGCCAGGAAACAGAAAGGATGCTATGACCGAGAACAAAAATTACAGGACACAGACCTCTACCAGTGAGAGGAACAAGCTCTATTCGGTATTCCCGGGGATTTGGCTGGCATTTCAGGACGTGGAGGATAATTCTTTTTCCCCCTGGGGGAAGGTTCCCTCCGGCCTGCTGGAGATCACCCACTGCCGGGAAGGCAGGCTGGAATATCAGGACAGTTGCCAGGCCTTTTTTCTAGGGGAGGGAGACTTATCAATTCGCCAAACCCGAAAAGAGGAAGCGGCGCTTCTCTGTACCGTCAAGCGGTATCGGGGGCTTTCCGTCCTGATTCACCCGGAGCAGGCACCTCCCTGCACCTCCTGCTTTTTAAGGGACCGGCTATGAAGTGGGAAAGATCTGGAAAGAGCCCTGAAAGAAGAAGGGGTTCTTTGGTCGGTAAGGAGATAGGGCATAGCGCCAAGGAGAGGAGGCTGAAATGTGCTGGCAGAATTTCTGGCTGACCAAGGAGACTGGACACCGGTGATGCCCGGCGCCCGGGCCTGCCTGTTTTCCCTGGATGAGCGGCCGGGTCCACTGCCTCTCCAACTGGAACACCTGCACTTTGAGACCCTGTTCTGCCTGCGGGGGTCCGTGACCTTGACGCGGCAGGACGGTTCCTTTCTGAAAGCTGGCGCCCAGCAGGTGCTGCTCCTCACGGACCTCGCGGGCTTTACCGGCGCCAATGTGGACGCGCCCTTGGAAGGCGTTTTGGTGGCAGTGGATGCCCGGGGCGCCCGAGAGAGCCTAAAAAGCATCTGCAATCTGCTGGGCGGTTTGACCCTGGACACAGGCCGGGTGCGGCGGTGGATGGCCAGCCAGGGAGGCTGCGCGGTAGTAGGCCCCACGCACTGGAGCCGGGCAGCTTTTGCCGACCTGGACAGCCTTCCCAAAAGCGAGCGGGCACGCTGGTGCGTGTGGAAGTCGGTGGAACTGCTCTATCTGCTCTCCACCCAGGAGGAACAGGAGAGGGATGTACCCCCAAGCCCGATGCCGGACCGGAACCTTGCCCGGCCACTGGCGGAGACACGCCGGTACATGGAAGAGAACCTGGATGAGCCTCTCACCATCCCCACCTTGAGCCGCCGGGCGTGTCTCTCTGCCACCACGTTTAAGGAGGAGTTCCGCCGGATGTATGGCCTGCCCGTCCACACTTGGCTGCGGCAGCGGCGGATGGAGCGGGCGGCGGAACTGCTGCATACGTCCGGATTAAGTTTGGAGACAGTGGCACAAGCGGTGGGGTACAGCAGTGTCAGTCAATTTGCCGCTACTTTCCGGCGGTACTATGGGGTGACCCCTGGAAAGTATCGAAAAAATGTCTGATCCGACAACAATTTGGCCGATTCGGCAATGCAGCTGTGCGGAGCATCTGCTATAATATATCAATGCGCAAAGGGACATGATTGTTCCCCAACAGGAGGAGATCTGAATGAAACAACATCGCTTCTGGGCCTGGGGCGCCGTGATCTGTATGGTCATGGTGATGATCACGGGCTATAAACGTAAATAATATAGAGAAAGGAAGAATTTTCCATGTTGAAGCACTATGTCAGACTGGCCTGCTTCGTGGGCGGCGCTCTGTTTGGCTCCGTCGGCGTGAAATTGCTTGCCAGCAAGGACGCCAAGAAGGCCTATACCCACATTGCCGCCGCTGGCCTGCGGATGAAGGACAGTGTGATGGAAACCGTTACATCCGTGCAGGAGAACGCCGCCGACATCCTGGCCTCCGCCAAGGACATCAACGAGGCCCGGGCCGCCAAGGAGGCCGAGGCCCAGGTAGACGGCCAGGAGGCTTAAAAAACTGCGGAAGGGAGCCGGTAAGCGGCTCCCTTTTTCCATGAGGAGTGATTTGCTATGAGAGCGACCATCGAACACGAAAGCCGGGGTCGGATGCGCTTGCGGCTCCGGCAGAAGAAGATGACTCTCCGGCAGGCAGACCTGCTGGAGGCCTGGCTGAAAGGTCAGCCCTGGGCGCGGGACGCCGTGGTTCACGAGCGCACCTGCTGTGTCATCCTGACGTATGGGGGAGATAGGGAAACGGTACTCTCCGCCATCGGCAGCTTCACCTGGGCTGGAGCGGAGGAAACGGTCACCCTGCCCAGCCACAGCACGAGGGCCCTGAACCGGGAATTTCAAGAGAAACTGGTGGGCAAGGTGCTGATGAAAGGGGTTTCCACGCTGTTTTTTCCTACCCCTCTGCGCATCGCCCGGGTAGTCTGGCACATGATCCCCTTCCTTTCCAAAGGCCTCCGATGCCTGGGACGGCGGCGGATCAAGGTGGAGTTGCTGGACTCCCTCTCCATCGGTATCTCTGTTTTCCGCCGGGACTTCGGCACTGCGGGCACCGTCATGTTCTTGCTGGAGATTGGGGAGCTGCTGGAGGACTGGACACGGAAGAAGTCCGTGGCCGACTTGGCGGAGAGCCTGTCCCTCCATGTGGATCGGGTGTGGCTGAAAACGCCGGCAGGGGACGTGCTCACTCCCATCGGCCAGATTAGGCCCGGCGACCAGGTGGTGGTTCGGGCTGGGGGTGTCATCCCCCTGGACGGTGTGGTAGCACAGGGAGAGGCTACCATCAACCAGGCATCCCTTACCGGAGAGTCCGTCCCCGTGGCCAAGCGGCCCGGCAGCGCGGTATACGCCGGTACCGTGGTGGAGGAGGGGGAGTGTATCCTGGATGTGAAACAGGCCTCCGGCCAAGGCCGGTATGACCAGATTGTGGAGATGATCCAGCGGTCCGAGCAGATGAAGTCTGCCACCGAGGCCAAGGCGTCCAACTTGGCGGACAAGCTGGTGCCCTACACCTTCGCCGGGAGCCTGCTGAGCCTGGCCCTCACCCGGAACGTGACCCGGGCCCTGTCGGTGCTGATGGTGGACTTTTCTTGTGCACTGAAATTGGCTATGCCCCTTGCGGTGCTCTCCGCGATGCGGGAGGCAGGCCGAGAGCACATCACCGTGAAAGGCGGCAAATTCCTGGAGGCGGTGGCGAAAGCGGACACCATTGTCTTTGACAAGACCGGCACCCTGACCCATGCCTGCCCCCGGGTAGCAGAGGTGGTTCCCTTCAATGGAAAAGATGGGGCGGAGATGCTCCGTCTGGCCGCTTGCCTGGAGGAGCACTTTCCCCACTCCATGGCCAACGCAGTGGTGGAGGAAGCCCGGCGCAGGGGCCTTCGCCACGAGGAGCGCCATGCCACGGTGGAGTATCTGGTGGCCCATGGGATTGCCAGTTCGGTGGATGGGGAGCAGGTGCGCATTGGCAGCGCCCACTTTATCTTTGAAGATGAACAGTGCGTGATTCCCGAGGACGAGCAGGCCAAGTTCGACGCCTTGTCCCCGGCGTTTTCCCAACTCTATCTGGCCATCGACGGGGTGCTCTCCGCTGTAATCTGCATATCCGACCCCCTGCGGGAGGAGGCGAAGGACGTGCTCTCCGCCCTCCGGAGCCTGGGGGTGAAAAACGCTGTCATGCTCACCGGGGACAGTCCCCGCACCGCCGCTGCCATCGCAGAGCAGCTGGGGGTGGACGATTTCCAGGCCGGGGTGCTCCCCTCAGACAAGGCCGACTATGTTGCCGCCCTGCGGCGGGAGGGGCACACCGTCCTCATGGTGGGGGACGGCATCAACGATTCCCCAGCCCTCTCCGAGGCGGACGCAGGCATCGCCATCAGCGATGGGGCTGCCATTGCCAGGGAGATTGCCGACATCACCATCGCCGCAGACAGCCTATGGGAACTGGTGCGCCTGCGGCAGCTGTCCATGGCCTTACTGCACCGCATCCAGAACAACTACCGTTTCGTCATCGGTTTCAACGGCGCGCTCATCGGCCTTGGCGTGGCGGGCGTCCTGCCACCTGCCACCTCCGCCATGCTCCACAACCTCTCCACACTCGCCGTGAGCCTCCACAGCATGAGCGCCCTGCCCATCTCAAAACCCGATCAACGGTCTTGACCACGAAGCCCGGTGCGTGAGCACTGGGCTTTTTCTGGTTTTCCCCTTGGCAAATGCTCCCGACAGTCGCGGTAAGATGGCGTTTTATCGCGCTGTTATAAGAAGGCTGCTTTATGGAAGAGAGAACCACTGCCACTCTGGAAAAATCCAGGAAGCTGCGCGGGCGGAGTTCCTGGACAAAGGGTTTCAGGGCACATCCCTGTGGCAGATCGTGAAGAACGCCGGGGTGACTACCGGGGCCTTCTACGGCTATTTCTCCAGCAAGGAGGCGCTGTTCAACGCCTTGGTGGAATCCCACGCCGCCGCCCTCATGGGCAAGTTCATGGAGGCTCAGATCACCTTTGCCGAGCTGCCCGAAGAGCAGCAACTGGAACACACGGGGATGGAATCCGGCACCTATCCGGACTGGATGGGCCAGCACCGAGAGCCGGTGAAGCTGCTCCTCACCCGTGCGGTGGGCACCAGTTATGAGCGCTTTGTCCATAACATGGTGGAGGTGGAGGTAGAGTACACCCTCCAGTACATGGAGGTGCTCCGCCACCTGGGGAAAGATATTCCCGTGCTGGACAAATCCCTGTGCCACATCATTGCCAGCGGGATGATGGGCGGCATCTTCGAGATCGTGGTCCACGATATACTCCGGAGCAGGCACTGCGGGACGTGGATCAACTGCGGAATTTCAACACTGCCGGATGGCTGAAATTGATGGAGGCTTGACCCTTGTCTTTTTGGATGTAAGTTAACTTGAACTAACTGTTTTAACTGAATAAACCTGCAAAGTGCTGTCTTTTCATTCGCTACAAATGAGCCGCAGTCATGATGTAATTTTCGGTGGTGTAATCCACCCTTTATAACTGTCATTAGGATTGGAGATGGAATTGCTCTCGCCCTGTAACTCACCGCCACGGCTCAAACGCTCATACAGTGGGATGATTTTTTTGTTTTTCATGGCTGTACATCCTGAAATGAAAATACTCTAAGTGACTGCTTTACTAGCCATGACAAAAACTGTGATTAAGAAGTCATTTAGAGCATAGATCTCCGTTTCGTAGCTCTCATGCTGCAGCTAACAGTATAGCAGTTCTCCCATTTCTAGGCAAGTGTGCGCTGCACAGTCTCTGCAAAATGGATGTAATATGGATGGATATGCCTCTCGGCCATCTGCGCTGCACACAAAAAAGGGCCGCCCTCGCTTACAGCGAGAGCAGCCCATTTCACTTTGACTTTCAGAACATCGCCATTTCAGGCTCTTGGGGTTCTGTGGGAATTTGTTCTGGTTCCTGGGTGGGGAAAGCTTTCTCCTCGCCCCTGCTGTATGATGCCGTCAGCCACGCCAAGTAGTGGGCTCTGGTCAGCAGGAGCAGTTCGCAGAAGTGGCCCATGCTCAGGCTGATGACCACATGGTTTTCAGGCTGTTTCCCAAACCGCGGGACAATCAGCCCCTTCTCATCGGTTTCCCCAGGCCCGCTGTCCGCAACCAAGAGGAAATCGGACTTGTTCCCAGGCAATAGCTGGAAAATACGGGACAAGCTCTTTCCATCGAGGCGGGGCCGTCCTATCCTGCGCAGCTTTTCCGCGGAGGTCCCGCCCATGCACTGGTACAGCGGGGTTTTATCACCCTTTTGCTTTTTATCCTGGAGCCGCAGAAGCAGCTCTCCGGACTCCGCCTTCCGGCACAGTTCCAACAGCTCGCCGCAGTCCAGATAGATGTGGACCAGGTTTGTCTGTCGTTCGCCGACGGGGCGGTTCAAGTCATAGGCTGCAAAGGCCAGATGACACCTGCCAATGGAGAAGGCGTCATTGAGGCTCTCCACAAAACAGCCTTTCCCATCCTTCCGAACAATTTGATGGGTGTTGCGCTCTTTGTCCATGGTCAGTCCTCCAGTGCGTACAATAGAATTTGGAAGAACTCCTTGCTCTTTCCCAGGTTCTCCTGAAACTGGGGCAGGAAGTCCTGACTGGTGTTGTAGGCCAAGTACAGGTGCTCATACACTGCCGAGCGAATGAGTACTGCCGTAGGATCCATTATGATTCCTCCTCGTTTTTTTGCTCCAAATGGCGCAGAGCCCAGGCCATGTTCTCCATAGCCTGGCGCAGCTGGCCGCTAAAGCTGTCCCAATCCTCCAGGAACACTTCCATGGACGTTGCATCGCACAGAGCGGTGTCCTCTAAGGTGAAAATCTCGTAGTCTTCACGCTCTACCCGGTCGTAGGGCAGGGAGAGGATTCCCTCTTTCACGGGAACGAAGAACGTCCCCATGTGGTTGCCATCGGAGATGGGATAGGGCCAGCATAAATCGTTGTGGTACTTCTCCCGGTATTCCTCGCAGAAATCCATGAGAGAGGAGTGAGTGGGGCCATGTTTTTCCAAGTAGTCTAGGAGTTCCCTTTGGGACTTTAAGTCTTTCAAGTTAACCCAAACTCCAGGCAGCCGAAGGGCTGGCTTTTGGGCGCCGCAGGAGCAATAATCCAGCAGCCAAAGTCCCTCTTCCGTGCAGTGCTCCTGGGACCACTGGCCGTGCAGGGCTTGCTTCAGCAGCAGGCGGGTCAGCTCCATGCCCAGTGAGCGGGAAGCGTTTCCCTCTTGGGGGATGGCTTCCTCCCAAACCTCTTTTGTGGCTCTGCCAGCTTGCAGCAGCAGTTCCAGCTCCTGTGTGGAGAACATGTAGGTTGGAGAATACAACGTCCAATAGGTTTCATCCTCCAAAGCTATTTGGCAGATCACTTCCTTGTGAAGTATCTCCTCTACACGTTTCTGAGCAAGTTTCGCAGCCTCCGGCCAGGTCAGCTTTCGCGTGGGGTACAGTTGTTCCATCCGAGTTGCCCTCCTTTCACACGGTACGGTTCGTAATACACGGTGTCATCCACATCCGGCTGGTACACGCCGATGCAGATGTTTTCGCCAGCTTGCCGTTCCCGGTTGAACTCCACAAAGCAAATCAGCTCTTCGGGGTGTCCCTCTCTGGAAAGGTACAGGTTGATGCCTGGGTAGTCCTCCTGGGAGTAGGCCACCGCCGTCAGGCGGCTGCCGTCCGGCAGGGTGAGCTTCACATGGGGCGGGATGTTCTTCATGCCCGGTGCGCCTCCTTTCCCCGAAGCACCGCCATCACCCGCAGGTGGTATACCGTGTTCTGGGTCTCAAAGGTGACTTCCGTAGAAGATAGCTGGTCCACCCACAGGACAGGCGTGGTCTGCCGGCAGCCATTCGCCTCTCGAATCACGGCGGGCTTCCCCCGGCGGATGGGCTGTAAGGGTATCCCGGCAATGGTCATTTCACGTTTTCGCATAACTTTTCCTTTCTGCCCCACGGCAAAAGGGCGGAGCTGTTTTAGCTCCGCCGCACTTTGCCAAGGGCATGGTTTCTTTCTATGAAAACGGGGCAGCCAACGGCTCCCCGGAACGAAAGTTGGGGGAGCCGTGAGACTCCGGTATATAGGAAAAAAGCACCCAGAGAAAATCTCTAGGTGCTTTTGTGGCTAAGCCAAAGTAGGGGCAGGAGTCCTGCTCCCACCTCCTTGTTCCTGTGCCTCTATGACAGAGGCAGAAGACATAAAAAAGCGCCAGAAAGCAAGGCTCTCTGACGCTGCGATACGAGATACTATCATTGCTCTGGGCAATGGGGACACTTTACATAAATACTATACCATGCCCTCCATGGGAATGCAAGCAAAATCGAAAAGGAAGGGTATGTGCATCCAGCCGGTACCAACGGACAGCAGGGAACGTGCAGGCCAGCCTTTTCCTTGCCTGCTGAAAAGCGATTCTATTTGTCCCTTGAATGCTCCGTCCCCCACTGGCACATCTGCTCCATAATGGGATAGAGGGAAGCGCCCTTTTCCGTCAGGCTGTATTCTACCTTGGGAGGAACCTGGGGATATTCCTTGCGCCGGACCAAACCATCCGCTTCCATTTCCTTTAGCTCCCGGCTCAGCGCCTTATAGGTAATGGTGCCAATCTTCCGCTGCAATTCGTTGAAACGGACCGGCTGCGCCTCCACCAGCCAATAGAGGAGTACCAACCGCCACTTGCCCCCAATCATGGACAAAGTGTAGCCAAAGGGCGTGTCTGTTACGGAGCGTATTTTCTTCTCGAACTCCGCCATGCTCATAAAATCACTTGCCTTTCGGATAGTATGTGACAAAAAAGACAGTACTTGCAGTTTTGATCATCCAATTGTATGATATCAATACATCGAAGAAAACGCAAGGAGGAGTTCCTGTGAAACACATGGTAAAGGTCACCGTGCTGGCCAAAAAATGCTATCCGGAATTGCAAGAGGCTTATTGTATGAATCCCAAAGCAGGCCCCTGTTCCTGCTACAACGTGGGGGATGAGTTCCTTTTCCGCCGCGATGGGGATAAGGACGACTTCTGGCACCTGGGGCTGGGCACCCTGGTTCAGACCACAGCCGACCCAAACACCGTGGCGGGCGGGCCTGCCATGCCGTTCTGCTCGGAGGCCTGGGACGCCATCAGCCGCTACATCTACGCCGGCCTGCAGGGCGGCTCCATCATGCGGGACTGGATGAACGAGGAAAACACCATGATTACCTGCTGCAACGATGGCACGCGGCCTGTCATCTTTAAGCTTGAGCGGATAGACGTGGAGGACTAACCCCGGCGTCCCGCCAGGCCAAATCAGAGGAAACGGGGAACGGGCAGTCTTGCTGCGTACAAGGCTGCCCTTTCTCTATGGGAATCAGTGACGACAGGTCCGTTGGGAAAAACCGCGGGAATTTGTATGTTTTTTTAACCGCCAGTTCCATCTGGCCTCCAAACAGAAAACCTCTACCTCCAACAACCTGATCGCCCTGCTGGAGCTCTTTGAGACAGACCGGGAGTGGGCGAAAAAGCTGACACCGGCACGTTGTACACAGCACTAAATTAAAACGTCTTTTGGACAGTTGTCCAGAGACGTTTTTAAGGCAACACCGCACAGAAAAGTAGGCGCGATACTGCCAGAAGTGATATAATAAGACCATGGATAAACAGATGACA